>JADMIO011485873.1_pt1 | contig 40119 bp, 34 predicted proteins | sample 8958161 | NCBI WGS metagenome assembly JADMIO01 (sample SAMN16585339, study PRJNA669376) | soil metagenome | isolation source: Crop rotation soil | place: USA: Cullars Rotation, Alabama | collected 2011
CGCGACAACTTGTCCACGTGGAATTCTAAGCTTAGGATCCCAATGTGCTGGAAAGAGAATCCGTCCGCGCCCAGCACCGGCGCCGGCAGGCTGCCGCGCATGGCCGGAAGTCTTTCCCCGACGGAACCCGCACCCCGACGCGTATTTCTGACGATCCCCCGGACCACGAGTACTCCGACCGCCACGATGATAAAAATGACCGCGCCAAAGATCAGAAAAATAAATGTCCCAACCGAGAAAATGGATGCCTGCCGGGTCACGCTTTCGGATTGCGCGCCTGGTTTCAGTTCTTCCAGCACCACGATGCGGAACCCGTTGTCTGCGTTGCGCGAGCCGGGAGTATTGCCATGCCGGCTGGCCGAACGGCAGTTCTTTGGTTCCCGCAGCCACGACCCGCCCCGCAAAACGCGGCGCATCGGTGAATTGGTATTAACCGCGGCGAGCATGATGACCGGGTCCACCGCCGGACCAGGAGCGTAAGGAGCGTACCAATCAACGCACCATTCGTGCACATTTCCGCACAGGTCGAAAAAACCCCAGGCGTTCGGCGCTTTTTGTCCAACGGGGCGAGTGCCGTTCGCGGCGTTCATTTTCGTCCAGGCGATTTCGTCGACGTTTTTGTTGTTGTAGTACGGCGACCTGGAACCCGCGCGGCAGGCATATTCCCATTGGGCCTCGGTGGGCAGCCCGCATTTGCGTCCGGTTTTGCTCGAGAGCCAGCGCGCGAATGCCAACGCGTCCTCGTAGGTGACGAGGCAGACGGGGTGCTGATCGGTTTGTTCGAAGCCAGGGTTGCGCCAGGTGAATTCCTTCCGTTGCGCGAGGCCCTTGCCATCGAAGCCGTATCCGCCGGACGGCCCTTTTTCCGCCTCGGTGCGATAGCCGGTCTCCGCCGCAAAACGGGCGAATTGGCCTCGCGTCACGGGAAATTTGCCGGCATAAAAATCTCGGCTAATCGTCACTTCCCGCAACGATTCATCTTTGCCGCGATCGGCTTCTGTCTCCGGCGAGCCCTGTTGAAAGACACCTTTGTGAACGAGGATGAGCTCGATTTTAACCTGCTGGCCGAGGTCTAGAGCGAGGGTGTGTTGGCCGTGGATTGACGTGAAACTGCTGCACGCGCCAATGAGAACGAAAAGAAAACTGCGGAAACTTTTCCTCACTCGGAAAGCGGAATTTTATAGAAGCAAAGCCACGCGCCCGAGTTCGAACCCACACCAACATCGCGCGAAGCGTACCAGGCCACGTGGCCATCTTCGAAAAGGAAATTGCTCCCTTTCGGTTCGCCCCCTTGCATGACATGGCTGGAATACGGCGTCTTCGAATCGTAGAACCAGCCCGCCTTGGTGACGGTGGCTTTTCCGCCGGCGGCAACGCTGCCTTGGGCTTGTTTCATATCCATCAGTACCGGCGCGCTTCGCAAATCGCCCAGTTTCTTTTTCCCGGCCCAATCGCCGAGACCCTGGCTGTTGTACGGCCAGCCGCCGTTCGTCTGGCGGTTCGGCAAATAGAAATAGCCGGTGAGGACCGGTACGCCCGCGTTGATCGTTGCGTCCGCGAAGCGATGCCATTTTTGCGTGGGACAAAAGATGACGTGCGTCTTCTCTTTCAGTTGGCCCTTTTGCTGTTTCATCAGGTAATTCTGCCAGAACTGTTGCACGTTCACGCCGCACCAGCTGATATCCGTGCCGTCATAGTTATTTGGAAAGAATTCATTATTGTCCGTCGCGTATAAATTGAGCGCCACGCCCCATTGCTTCATGTTGCTCAAGCAGAGCGTCCGATTGGCGGACTCCTTTGCTTTGGCCAGCGTCGGCAACAAGAGCGAGGCCAGGATTGCGATGATGGCAATCACCACCAGCAATTCGATCAACGTGAAGCCGCCCGCGGCTTTGCGACAAAAGGTAGGTTTCATAGTTGGTTACGCGGCTAGAATGTCGTTGATAACATGCCCGTGAACATCCGTCAATCGGCGGTCAATGCCGTTGTGACGGAAAGTCAGGCGGGTGTGATCGATGCCCAAAAGGTGGAGCACGGTGGCGTGAATGTCATAACAGTAGGTCGGGTTTGAGGCCACTTTGTAGGACCATTCGTCGCTTTGCCCGTGCGTGACGCCCCCGCGAATGCCCCCGCCCGCCAGCCAGTTGGTAAAAGCAAATGGGTTGTGATCGCGTCCTTTCGCGCCCTGGCTGCAGGGCATTCTTCCGAACTCGGTGGTCCAAAGAATGATCGTATCTTCGAGAAGCCCCCGCGCTTTTAAATCCTGGACGAGCGCCGCGGCCGGTTTATCCATGCTGGTGGCCATTTCGAGATGGTCCTTGGCCAGATCTTCATGGCTATCCCAGTTCCGGCGGGGAAAACCGTTGTCAGCCCCGCTCCAGACTTGCACGAAACGGACGCCGCGCTCGAGCAGCCGGCGCGCGGTTAGACAATTGCGCCCGAAATCTTCGGTAATTTTTTCGTCGAGTCCGTAAAGCTTTTTTGTCGCCTCCGATTCTCCGGACAAATCGAGCACTTCCGGCGCGCTCAACTGGAGTTTGGCGGCCAGTTCGTAGGAGGCAATGCGCGCCTCCAGACGCGAGTCGCCCGGATGGGTTTCAAGGTGGTTGCGATTGAGCTTCTCGAGCAGTTGCAGAGTGGCCTTTTCACTCTGCGCCCCGATGAAGCCCGCGGTTGCCGGCGGAAAGAGATCGTAAATCGGGTTCGTTTTGCCGGCGCGAATCATCGTCCCCTGATGGGTCGCCGGCAAAAAGCCGGAGCCCCAGTTCGCCGGACCGTTCGGGGCAAAGCCGCGCGTGTCCGGAAGAACCACGAAGGCCGGGAGGTTCTGGTTTGCCGTGCCCAGGCCATAAGAAATCCACGCGCCCATGCTCGGAAAGCCCGGCAGGGTAAATCCGCTCGTTTGCATGAATGTCGCCGGGCCATGCACATTGGACTTCGCCACCATGGAATGAACAAACGCCATTTCATCGACGCTTCCCGCCAGATGCGGGACTAGGTCGCTGATCCACTTCTCACAGGCCCCATGCTGTTTCCACGCCCACGGGCTTTTCATGAAGTTGCCCGGATTGCTTTGAAACAATTCCACTTTTTCGCCGGGATCAAATTTTTCCCCATGGCGTCTGATCAGTTCCGGTTTGTAATCGAACGTGTCGCACTGGCTGGCTGCCCCGGACATGAACAATTGCACGACCCTTTTGGCTTTGGCGCGATGATGGATGCCGCCATTGAGGTTGCTGGCACTCTGCCCGTGAAGATTCTCGTCAGCCAGAATACTCGCGAGGGCAATGCCGCCGAGGCCGCCGCCGAATCGCCATAAAAACTCACGGCGCGAAACGGAATGGAGAGTGCGGGAGTTCAATCGAGAAAAAGGAATTCGTTCAGGTTAAAAATCAGCCGGCACAAATTCGCCGGCCCGTGCGCCTCATTGTAAGCGGTGAGCGCCGGCCATTCTGAAGCGGAGGGTGGATGATGGAGGGCTGCCTCCCACGCCAGACGCACCTGCTCGGCGGGACTGGCGCTTTGCGCCGCGAGACGCCTCGCCCAGATCCCTGCTTGTCGAAGCACGAAAGGGTCGTTCAGCCCGTTTAGCGCCTGCAACGCCGTCACGGCGACATTTCGCTTCGGCGTGAGCAGCGAGCAATCCGGAAAATCAAGCGATTCCATAAACGGATCGGGAACGCTCCGGACGATAAACCGGTAGATGCTGCGCCGGCGGGCTCCTGGATCTTCCGCCTGGTACCGGGTGTAATCGTAAATGGGAGAATGATCGTCCTTAAAGTAGAATTGCTGAATGGAGGGGCCTCCCATGCGCCGATCCAGCTCCCCGCTGACGAAGAGCAAGGCGTCATGAAACGACTCGGCATCCAATCGCTGCCGGGTCATTCGCCAATAGTAACGATTATCGCCATCCAGTTTTTCGTAATCGAGTCGGCTGCTCGATCCCTGCCGATACGTCGCGCTGGTGACGATTAATCGGTGCAGGCCCTTGATCGATTCACCATGTTCCCTGAACCATTGCGCCAGCCAATCCAACAACTCGGGATGAGTCGGCAGTGCGCCCATGTGTCCAAAATCGTTCGGCGTCTCCACCAGGCCTCGTCCAAAATGTTGCTGCCAGACGCGGTTGACCAGCGAGCGGCGGGTGAGCCAATTGCCCGGTTGGGTAAGCCACCGGGCCAGGGCCGCGCGACGCTCCCCTTCGTTGGCGCTGTCGTTGCAAACGAACCCCACTTTCAAATCGGCGAAACAGCCCATCGGCCCCGGCTCCATCGCTTCTTTCGGCGATTTAACGTCGCCGCGTTGCAGAAGATGCACGGTCCGGATCGGATCGGCCGGCATAAAACTTCCATTGCGCGGAAAATCGCTTGCGCCACCATAAACGTAGAAAGCACGCGGAAGTTTCTTCAACTCAGCTTCCAATCGCTTCAGTTCCTCGGGATCGTTTTTCGCTTTTCGCTTTGCCTGGAGCAATCCCTGACGCCGCCGGAAGAGCTCGGGATCCGCATCGTAAGGACGGTCAGCCCGATCAGTGCCCGCGAACACCGCTTGCAACTGGTAGTAGTCGCGTTGGGAAATGGGATCGAACTTGTGGTCGTGGCAGCGCGCGCAATGAACCGTCAGGCTCTGGAACGTGGACATCACCGTCATCACCATGTCATCACGGTCGTTGTAGCGGGCGATCAATCCATCCGTTTTGGACTCGGGAAGCTCAACGTGGCCGACAAAATCCCACGGTCCGGCCGCCAAAAGGCCAGTGGCCACCACCCCCTCCGGGTCGTCCGGAAAGAGTGCGTCGCCGGCGATTTGCTCGGACACAAACCGCCCGTAGGGCTTATCCATATTGAAGCTGCGAATGACGTAATCGCGATACGGCCAGGCGTTCGGGCGCGGTTTGTCTTTGTCGTAGCCGTGTGTCTCTCCGAAATGAACCAGGTCCAACCAATGCCGCGCCGCCCGTTCGCCATACGCCGATGAAGCCAGTAAGCGGTCCACCAACCGCTCATAAGCGCCCGGTCGGGTATCCTCAAGAAACCACCGCACCTCCGCCGCGGAAGGCGGGAGTCCGGTTAGATCGAAGCTCAAACGCCGGATCAGTGTGAGCGGGGATGCTTCCGCCGTGGGCGAAAGTTTCTCGCGCGCGAGCCGCTCCGCGATGAAGGAATCGATTTCATTGCGGACCCATCGGTTCTTCGATACGGGGGGTGGGCTGGAAAGCGTGACCGGCTTGAATGTCCAAAAGTCGGATTTGTCCTTGGGACGGCGGGACGGGTCATCAGGCCACTCGGCGCCTTGATCGATCCAGGTGCGCAGCAGGGAGATTTCACGCCCGGTGAGCGGATCCCCTTCCGGCGGCATTTGCATCTCTTTGACCGCGCCGCTGATGTATTGGATGAGCGGACTCTCGGTCCCGTGCCCCGGAAGAATGGCTTTGCCATGCTCGCCGCCTTTCAAAGCCGATGATTTCTCATCGAGCCGAAAGTTTGATTTTTGTTTCTCGGTCCCATGACACCGGTAACAGGAACGCTCGAAGATCGGCCGAATATCGTTTTCAAAATTGACGCGCGCGCCGGATGAGGGAGAAGGTTCGGCGGCCCTGGCGATGACACTGAGCAATAACAAAAGGCAAAGGGTCATCATGAGACTGCTGATTTTGGCAGGCCTCCCGCAGGCAGGCAAGCGCTGGATGGGGCGAATGCTGGATTTTCTGGCGTCAGGCCGGAAACTCCTTATGATCACCCGCCAGGGAACCATCCATGACGGAGATCGATCATGCCAGAACGGAAGCCGTCCGGCCGGCGTGGCAGCGCGTCCTTTTCGGAAGCCGCCCGATGTTCACTGGCATTCGCATTCTCTGTCTGGTGGCCCTCGCGACTTTTCTTTTCGGAGTGTTGCTCGTGCCAATCCGGGTCACCGGCAATAGCATGTATCCGACGTATCGCGACGGCCAAATTAATTTCGTGAACCGCTATTCCTACAAGCATGCGCCACCGCAGCGCGGGGATGTCGTGGCGCTCAAAGCCGCCGGAGAACAGATGCTCCTCCTCAAGCGGATCATTGGGCTGCCCGGCGAGACGATTGCGCTTCGCGGAGGACGGATTTTAATCGACGGCCGGGCTTACCAGGATCAATTCAGCGGGAATCCGGTTTCCCAACTGCGCAAATCTCAAAAATTGGGTGACGACGAATATTTTGTCATCGGGGATAACCGGCGGATTTCCGAACTGTACTTCATCCAACGCTGGCAGATCGTCGGAAAATTGCTGTTCTAAATTACTCGCCAAACAATGGCGGCAAGGGAGGCGGCGGAGCCGGGACCAAGCCTTTTTGGAAGGCCTTGGTTTGTTGAGCCTCGTTCACCTTCAACATAAGATATTGCTCCTCGGCGGACATGCTCGGCACGTTTCGTTGCGCCGCGCTCTGCGGAGTTCCAGGCGCTACGGTGGAGTTAATCGTCGGTACGGGGTCCGGCGTGCGCAACGTGCGGCTGGGAATGCTGCGGACGATATTATTATTCGCGTTGTAAGCGTTCGCAGGAACGGTCCCGTTGGGTTGCGGGTTGTTTTGGTAATTCGGGAAAAAAGCCTGGGGCTGACCAGGAACGACGGGCGGTTGAACTCCCGGCTGGCCTGGGATTCCTCCCGGCATCGGCTGCATTACCGCCGGCGGATTCGTGATCCCATTCTTGGCGAAGGTGAGGATGTTTTCCACCCCGGCATTCCGAATCTTGACCGATTTGGCTTTTTCATCGATTTCCAGAACCTCGATGCCATCCTTCGCCTGGCCTTCCGCTAACGAGAAATAGGGATCCTTTTTATTCGGTTCTTTCGACATGAGATAGGCCCGCTTCGGCCGGGTAATCGTGGAATAACCGGTCAAGAGAATCTCAACTTTCGGGGGTGGCGGCGCTTCGGGAGCGGCATTCGTGGCCGGAGGCGGCGGGGGCTTGAGATTAAAGGGGTTGCGATCGATGATGGACTGATAAGAACGGGTCGACGCGCTCTCGATCGCACGGACCGGGAGTGACAAGAGAGCCACTGCCGCGAGGGCGCATAAGAACACCACCAATTTCATGCGGAAAACCATACACCAATCATAATCCATATTGCAATCAAACACCATCGCCAAAACAGAGTTCCGCAAAATCGTTCGGAGGGCGGATCAGGACGATTTTCCTTTCTCGAGGCGCCTCATTTCCGCCTCGCGGCGGCCGAGAGCATCGCGCAGGAGCTCTTCGGCGGACCAGCCGCGGCGCTGCGCATCGGCGGCGAGCGCCAGCAGTTGATTCGAGAGCTCGGCCTTTTTCCAGGTTTTTTTGGGTTCCTTCTCCTGCCAAAGCCCGTTTTTACGAGCTTTCTTGACCACCTTTTCGGCGCGGAGCAGCGCGGGCAGATGCCGGGGAATGCCGTCGAAAGCGGAGACTCTCTCTCGCGCGGTGCCGGCTTTTTCGGATTTCTTGATCTGATCCCATTGCGCCCAGACGGCGTCCACGGTCTTGGCCTCGGCGTCGCCAAAGACATGCGGATGTCTTCGGATCAATTTTTCGGTGATTCGTCGGGCCACGTCATCAAAATCGAAGGCTTTCCGCTCCGCGGCGAGTTGGCAATGGAATACCACCTGCAGGAGCAGATCGCCGAGTTCCTCGGCCATCTCCTCATCATCCGAGGCATCGATGGCATCCATCAATTCATAAACCTCTTCGACGGCATGAAAACGCAGTGTTTGATGGCTTTGCTCGCGGTCCCAGGGACAGCCTTCCGGTGAACGCAATTTTGCCATCACTTCCAGCAGCGAATCGATGGGGGCGCGGGACTTTTTGGAGGATTGCTTTTTCACAAAATAACCAGGTTATCGCGATGAACCACTTCTGTCCGGGGCAACGCCCCCTCCTTGATCGCGGCCGCATCGGCCGCGGCAATCCCGCGGGCAAACTCCGTTCCGTCGCGATCACAGATGCGAATGACATCCCCCACGGCGAACTCTCCCTCGCAACGCAGGATCCCGGGCGGGAGCAAACTCCGGCCTGACTCCCGCAAGGCCCCGCGAGCGCCGTCATCGACAAAGAGCGACCCTTTCGGATGATGGAAGAAAGCGATCCAGCGCTTTCGTCCCGCGAGGCGATTGGCATGTGGAACGAAGAGGGTGCCTTCCCCCTGCCCGCTCGTAATCTGTTCGAGAACATTCTCCTTGCGTCCGGAGGCAATTACCAGGGGAATTCCGGAGCGGGTGACAATTTTGGCGGCTTGCACCTTGGAAGACATCCCTCCGACGGCGGTGGCGCTGGTGGTTCCCTGGGCCGTTTTTTCGAGAGTGGAATCGATCTGGGCGATGAGCGGGATGAGCCGGGCGTCCGGCTGGCCGAAATTTTCAATCACCCCATCGACCGTGGTCAAAATAATCAGTAGATCGGCGGGGAGAAGACAGGCTGTCAGGGCGGATAATTTGTCGTTATCGCCAAACCTTAATTCGGTGAAGGAAACCGCGTCGTTTTCGTTGATGATGGGAACAACCCCGTGCTGCAACAATCGGACGAGAGTATTCCGCGCGTTGAGATGGCGTTCGTGGTGTTCGAGATCTTCGTGGGTAAGAAGCACCTGGGCGACGCGCAGATCGAACTGTGCGAAGAGCTTTTCGTAGGTAGCCATCAAACGGGACTGCCCCACCGCCGCGCAGGCTTGGAGTTCGGCCAGTTGACTGGGCCTTTTGGAGTAACCGAGGACCCCCATGCCCGCGCCGACGGCACCGGAGGTGACCAGGACGATTTCCTTGCCTTGCTGGCGTTGGCGGGCGATTTGACGGACGAGTTGCTCCATCTGCTCCCAATCCGGCTCTTTTTTGGCATTAGTCAGGACCCCGGTCCCCAACTTGACGACGATACGACTGGCTTTTTGCAATCCTTCTCGCTGCACGCCAAGAGGAGACTGGAAAAAGAACGATGAAAAAAGAAAAAAGTGACTGAGACGAGCGTTGGAAGGTTCAGGGGCTGGGGCGGGGAGACGTGAGGACTCGACGGAGGGAGGTTGGGAGAAGTGTCGCCGATGATGGCGACGTGAAGAGTTCGGCTGACGGGCGGGAACGGAATTTGAATGAAGAAGTGGACGGGCGGAGAGGGCGTGGGATGGATAATGAATTCTGGTCGAGAAATTCGGGGCTGGTGATGGACAGCCCGGTGGCCCTGGCCTCAAGGATCAGAAGATCGAAGCATTGCTAATCCTTATCATTGCCGTGAAGCCCTTCGGGGGTGAAGGATCCAAGAGATAGCCGGTGACAAATAATGGCCGCGATCGAGCACGGGCACGGGCGCGAGCGCACCCTCTCCTCTGAAAAAAACTTGTGGAGTAATTGGATATTTTCCGCACTTGGCGAGGACACGGCACGTCTTTTCGAGGATCGTCATGTTAAACGGTTGCGTACTGTCCACAATGTAGAATTCGGCCCGTGCGGGAAGCCCCACAGCGATTTCACCTGCAATTCCCAGGCGAGCCTTGTTCCAAAATTTATCGAGAAGCAAAATGCTCGATTCGTAGATTCCCCCGGCCGACACAACGAGGATGCCGCCACTGTTGGCGATTTCGATTGGTGGTAGAATCCGATTTAAATTATCGATGGCGATTGTGAGAAGAGGCTGCTCTTCCAGACGTAACGTCGCCAATTCTTCAGAAAGCAGATATCGAAAAGAATCTCCGATGTGAATCGCGAATATTATTTCGAGAAGCGCGTTCAGCGGTTGGTGGACCAATTGAGGCACGGGGCGCTGCCCGGCTGAGGACGCTTCGAGGATGGCAGCGATTCTATTTCGCTCGCGAACGACCGGTACCACGTCCCGGAGCAAAATTGGCTCATCCCTCTGCAGCGGATATTCGGCGATGCCTCCGGCAAAAGCCCGCATTAAGCTCCGTTTTTGATGCGGACGATTGCAATACTCGCGATAAAGGACAACGAGCGAGAAGTGGGAGCCATCAATGGTTGCTACAGAAATGTCATCGACGATCGTCAAATCGATTTTGGGATATGACTGTTTGAAAAGTCGGACAAATTCGGTCGTAAAACGACGAGGCCTCGCTCGGGGCAAGAACTGCCAAAGCCGGGTAATCTGGCGTTGGAGTTTATGCGCCGCCCCGCCGCTGGGAAGGGTGGTCGTTTGAGGCGCGTCGTTCATGTACTGCTCGTTTTCCGCAAAGATCTAGGGGAAACGCCGCCGGACCGCGTCTCAAGGCACGCGGAATTGTTCCACCTTTTCAACAGGCTCTCACCTGGAAACGGCGTTGATCGTCGCCAACATTGCTTCCATCAACCTTTCCCGTGAAAACGTTGCTCCGATGCACTCGATTTCGGGTATCGGTAATGACACCTCCTGTTTTGCTAGGAATTTTATGTGTGATTCCAGTTTCCAAACCTCGCCGTGATCAGCCTGGATGGAATAAGGGGTCTCACCGAGTGCCGATAAGATATCACTAATATGGCTTGGCTTCGGTCCGATGTACGCGAAAGGAATTCCTAGCGTTAAGATCGAATAAATCTTGCAAGGGTGAATTGTTCCCACAAAGGGGTTTCCCAGCACCACTAGGTGCAGATCGGCGGCGGAAAGGGATGCGCTCAGACCCGACAAAGGTTCGTAGGGCAGGGAGACAATATTTCGCAATCCGTGGATGTCGCGAAACTTCTCTACTTTCTGCTTTTCACTTCCCCCTCCGATAAAACAAAACACATACCGTGCATTTGCATTAAGGTTCCTCGCAACTTCTAACACCGTGTCGAGAGGGTGGCAGGGACTATGATTCCCCGAATACATCACGACAAATTTTCCTTCCAGTGCGTGGCGAGCCCGAAATGCTTGCCGGCCGGCTCGGGAAAAAACGACCTTATCTTCGTAAGGCCAGGGAGGCACAACGACAATCTTCTCTGGTGAGATGCCCTTGCTTAATACACGTTCCGCCATGTATTTATCCAATACCACGATCCGGTCGGCGGCCCTCAAACTGTATCGTGACATCCATTCCAAAAGGCGGTGCGCCAGGGACCCGCGCCGCAACCATTTCGCCTCCACCGCCGCGTCCGGGTTCATATCAAGAACCCAATAAATGAACTTCCTGCGCCTGAATTTGGCAAAAAGTGCTCCCAGGAACCATATATTCGGCGGAGAAGTCAGGCTGATTACAACGTCAGGATCCCCACCATGCAGGAGAACTTCTACACCGGTCGCGAGTAGGACGCTTGCAAAGTCTACCCCGCGCTTCCAGCGCGCTCCTTTGCCAAATCCTGTCCCCCCCACCCGGCGAACCGTTACCCTCCCGGATCGTGTTATCTTGGGAAATTTTTTCGACGGTTCGTCATACGCCCTTTGGCTCGCAATAATGGTGACATCATGATTTTTTTCGATCAGTGCTGATGTTAAATCCGCGATATATTGCCCCGAAGCCACCACGTCGGGCACGAATGCCTGATTGAGAAACGTAATCTTCACGGGCTGGAAAAAGCCTTAAAAAGTCCAACTCACAGGCAATTCTCACCGAAGCGACCTCGCCGCCAAACGCGATTAAGCCGTTCACTCATCTAATCTGCCGTCGGGTGAACCTGTTCGGGGCTTTTTCCGAGGAAGCTAATTTCATTTCAAGCAGCCGGGCCGAAAGCAGGAGTTCGGTAAACATTTCCCGAAGCGCGAATCGATGGCCAGCCAATCCATCCTTCAAAAGTTCCCGGCGGAAAAAAACTGTGGAGAAGACCCAGAGTGGCATAATGATCGCCTTTTTTCGCAACCGGTCACTCAGCGAAAGGTCCGCGCTTTCTGCTGCGCAAAGCCGCACCGCCCTTCTTTCCGAGCGCCGGAGTTCCCACTCAAGCCATTCTGGTTGCCGTTTCTTGTCTTCTTGCTCAATCCATCCTTTCAATTCCCCAATCGTTCCAACCACGTGCATGGTATCTCGAAAGCCATTTGTAATCACCCGCGCGCGGTCTCGCCGATATAAAACGATGGGAAAGCGGTCTCGCACTGATCTTAACGGTGTACCTTCGCTGACCTGTCGAATTCTCACCTTAAACCCCCCCTCAACACGCGGTTTTTCCATTGTCACCAGTTCTTCCGATAGCTCGGGCGAAACCTCTTGATCTCCTCTGAGGCACATAACCCACGGTCTGCTTGCCTCCTGAATACCCAATTTGCAATGCTCCGAAAAGGAGACGTAATTGTGACGCAACACGCTCACTTTCGGATTTTGCCCTGCAATCTGGACGGTCGAGTCACTGCTCAATCCGTCCACCACCAGAATTTCAGTACACCAATAGAGACTGGCCAGCGTCCGCTCGATGCTGGCTTCATGATTGCCAGTAATAACTACGGCTGTAATCGAATCTTGCACTCAGTTGATATTATCGCAGAAATTTCATTTGCGCACACGGCCGATGATCGAAAACGGCGCTGCTGCGCACCTCTTAGCATGGGTGATCCTCGTCGAAATTCAAGACCAGTTTTGCTGCCGTTTTGCTCAATTGTTTCGGCCGCAAATCAATTCTCGATACAGCGCCACAGTTTCGTTTAAAGGCTCTTCCCAGGAAAGCTCTTTGACCACTTCCCTGCGTCCGGACGTTGCTTGACGACGAATCTCTGGATTCAGTAATAAACTGCGAAGTCCCTGCGCAATGGCTTCCTCGGTGCATCTTACGCTCAAACCGGCCCTCCCATCGATGAGTGGAGCAATCCCACAGCCATCCGTTAGCAGCACCGGCACGCCCGCGACCACGGCTTCAGCCGCCGCATTCCCAAAACTTTCGCTCAATGATGGCAGGACAAAAAGAGTGGCTGCCGCGAGTGCTTCAAGATGATCGGAGTCAAAAACGGGTCCTATAAATACGACGCGGCCCCCTAACGCCCGTTCGCGAACCAAACTTTTCAAGCGCTCCAGATAGTCAGCTTCCCGTGCCGGTCCGGCCAATACTAGAACACTCTCTGGCACATCAGCGCGATCAAACGCCTTAATGAGCATCTCCAAATTCTTAATCGGACTGATTCGGCCCACGAACAAAACCAACTTTGCCGTGTTCGACGCTCCGAACCGCTTTCGAAACTTTTCCGTCCTCGGCAAATTCTCGAATTTCTCAATTTCTAAACCGTTCCTTCTAAGAACAAGTCGCCGCGTGCGCAATAGTTTCAACTCCAATAGTTCTGCGGGCGACGTCGCGATTACAGCCGCCGCATCGCGCGCAGCTCGCGACGTGATAAAGCGATGGTAAAGTCGCTTGACATGAACGTGACCCGAGCGCGCGACAAACATGCCCATCGGCTCGATCACGTAAGGTCGCTTGAACTGCCGTGCGTAATGTTCCACAATTGGGCACAGCAGATCGTACAAACCATAACAATGGATTAAATCGGTGTCCCGGACCGCTTCGCGGATCTCTTTGAACGCCATCGGAATCTGGTATAAGCCCTTTCCTCTCCAAGGCAAATATTGTACCGGTACATTGTCGAATTTCCTCACTTCGCGCCAACGGCGCTCGTTCGATCGGAAGGTCAATACTTTAACTTCGTGCCCTCGCGCCAGTAATCCCCGGCTGAGAGCATGTATTTTCGCCGGCGGGCCGCCAAATTGCAGTTCTGGATAGTAAATATTACAAACCTGCAAAATACGCATAGACGCACATCCGATCTATCGAACGCGAAACCGCTCCCTGCTTCAACCTCAAATTCATTTATCCAGAACGCCTTGGGCCTGAGTCCCAATTTGGGACATTACCTGTCGTTTCCTTTTGAGAGAAATGCGCCCAGCCCTAACCGGCCCCCGAAACCCGATCAAGCTGGGGGTGCTGCATTCTGGGCCGGATTTGCGTTTTCCCGCAAACGAAAGCGTTAACGGCGCTTGGGAAAATGGTCTCGGCGAGTCGGCACAGGCCGTGCTCCGCGGCCTGCGTGGTGTCATTATTTTTTAACCAATCGGCCCGCTGGATTCTTGCGGCAATATTGTGCCTCTCCGGCACAACTACGCTCCGCGCCGCCAGCCAAATCAACGACGACAATCCGCTACAAATGCCAACAGTGGGATCGTACGGACTGCGCATCATTTCTCCGACGATGCTCGAAGTGACGTTGATAAATTCCAAGGAACCGAGTCCGGCTCGTGTGAGCACCTGGGATTTTATCGCGGATGATTTTTCCGCGAGCCTGCCGATGTCAGAGGAGTTCTCAGTAATTGTCGGAGGCCAACCCTGCTCTGTGAAGACAGTCGGTTTCAAGCGCCGGCCATTATACGCTCCATTGAAGCAGCGTGATCTTCGCATCGCTAATGACCTTTACCTGGAACTGACCGCCGCGGTCGCCGATAATCAAACGGTTGAGGTAAAGAACCCGAACGGCCGGCTCTGGTCGCCCGACAATCAATTTATTTGCGCCGTCGCTCCGTTACGCTTCAGTCCCGCCATTCATGTCAATCAGGTCGGTTATGCCCCCAACGATCCGAAGAAGGCGATGATCGGCTATTATCTGGGTAGTTTGGGTGAATTACCGGTGCCTAGCCAAGTGGGATTTAGTTTGGTGGATGGCAGCGGCGTGACGGTTTTTCGGGGGGCGTTAACTCGTCGCTTGGACGTCGGTTATGTCTACTCACCAGCGCCCTACCAGGAAGTGTGGCAAGCGGATTTTAGCGCATTCACGACGCCTGGAGAATATCGGCTGATTGTCCCCGGACTCGGAAGTTCCTATCCGTTTCGGATTGACGAAGGGACAGCGGCCGCTTTCGCGCGAAGTTTCGCTTTGGGACTATTTCATCAGAGGTGCGGCTTCGAGGAAACGTTTCCCTTCACCCGGCATATTCACGCCGCATGCCACACGGCATGGGCTGATATCCCGACCATGGCATTCACGAAAACCCAGGAATTTCTTGCCAGCAAAACCTCGGATACGGCCAGTTATCCTCGGCAGACAGCACCACCGTTAAAGGACACCGATTCCAGCCTTTATCCGTTTGTGAACCAAGGGAAGGTCGATGTCAGCGGAGGACATCACGATGCTGGTGATTACAGCAAATACACCATCAACAGCTCGGAGCTTATCCATTACCTGGTCTTCGCTGCGGATTCCTTCCCGGGAGTCGGCGGCTTGGATAATTTGGGAATTCCCGAGAGCGGAGATGGCAAGAGCGATTTATTGCAGGAAGCAAAATGGGAGGCCGATTATTTGGCCAAAATGCAGGATGCGGACGGAGGCTTTTACTTTTTGGTGTACCCTCGTGACCGGGAGTACGAAGATGACGTTTTGCCGGACCATGGTGATCCCCAGGTTGTCTGGCCGAAAACGACGTCGGTGACCGCAGCGGCTACGGCCGCCTTGGCTGAAATCGCCTCCTCACCGCTGTTCAAGCAACAATTTCCGGCGGACGCCGCACGCTACCTGCAAAAGGCTCAGGCTGGGTGGGCGTTTTTGCAAAGCGCGATCGCGAAGTATGGTAAAGATGGTGCGTATCAGAAGATCACGCATTACGGCAACGAGTTCATGCATGACGACGAACTGGCTTGGGCGGCTGCCGCGATGTTCGTCGCGACGGGAGATCCGGGATACCAGGCGAAATTACTGGAGTGGTACGATCCGGCAGATCCAAACACCCGGCGGTGGACCTGGTGGCGATTATTTGAAGGGTACGGATGCGCGGCCCGGACATACGCTTTCGCGGTGCGGAGCGGGCGACTATCCGCGCAACAAATGGACGGGACGTATCTCAATAAATGTCAGCAAGAGATTCTAGCTGCCGCTGAAGATCAGGTGCATTTTGCGCAAGAAAGCGCGTACGGAACGAGTTTTCCGGATCTGAACAAAGCCTTTCGCAGCGCAGGATGGTATTTTTCCAGTGAACGCGCGTTCGATGTCACCGTAGCGTTTCAACTCGACCCACGTCCGGAATTTCGAGAGACGGTGGTTGGAAATTTCAATTACGAAGGGGGATGCAATCCTGTGAACGTAACGTATATCACCGGTTTAGGATGGAAGCGTCAGCGAGATATCGTCCATCAGTACGCACAAAACGATCACGCGGTGTTGCCTCCGAGCGGATTGCCACTGGGTAATGTCCAGGCGGGTTTCGCGTGGTTATACCCCTACCAAGGAGAATTATCGCCATTGGCGTTTCCCGCAGATGGCGCGACCAGCGCACCGTATCCCTATTACGATCGGTGGGGTGACAGCTTCAATACCACAACCGAATTCGTGGTCATGGATCAGGCACGATGCCTGGCGAGCTTGTCTTATTGGATGGCCCAAAGTGGAGCAAAAGCACAGTCCTGGCGTGGTGCATCTGCCCAGATCAGCGGATTGCCTGCAACCATTAGCGCCAACCAGGCGGTTACGGCGACGGTGCAGGTCGCTGGCGTGGAGCTTCAGAATGCGCGCGTGGTTTGGGAAGCACGCGACCAAGAGCCTAACTTTGGGAGCAGTTTTCGTTTTACTCCGAAATACGCTGGCAACCAATGGGTAGAGGTGGAAGTGCAATGGCCGGATGGCAGACGCGCGTTTGCCGCTACCAATTTTACGGCGACGACTTCAATGGCAGTTCCGCCAAACCCCTACGAATACGCTCCCCAGACGGTCACTCCCGACACGATTGCGCTATTTCATCTGGATGACGACGAGGCCGATTCTGTAGCTGGTCACGGGAGCCTCGTTCTTTCAGGCAACGCCAGCCGCGATACAAGTAATTTAGGTTGGATGGCCGATCGATCCGGCGCGGCCCTGGCGTTCAAAGATATTGGCGACAAAGCTGACATAACGTTTCCGGGGACGGAGTTTCTTCCCGGGGTGGGTGGCGCCGTCGGCCTTGAAGCGATGATTTATGTTGATCAGTTTGTGGCATGGAACCGAGAGAACGTCCGAATTCTTTCGCTGGTGGAGGGATGGAATTCGTATCTGGAACTGACGGAGAATCTCTATGAGGGGCCAATGATTCGAGGAGGGACGCAGTTCTCGGTTTCGGGTGGAACTCTGACGTCGGCACTGACCACAAAAGTCTGGCATCACCTGCGCATCACTGTCGATGCGACCGGCTATTCCGCGGCAATCGACGGAGTGATTGTCGCGCAAGCGGCTTCCAATGAATTGTTCGGCTGGGGGACGAGCGGACCGGTATCTTTGGAGCTCGGCAATTTTAGTGGCTGGATTGACGAGGTCGTCATCAAAAGGAGTGCTGTCGTTGCCACGCCCCCCCCTGCTATCGTGGCGGCACCAGTTGTGGTCACGCCGCAATCAACGTTTGCCAACTCAACCACCCTCACGCTGACGACAACGACGGCAGGCGCGTCGATTTATTACACGCTCGACGGGAGCACTCCGACCAGGGTCTCGACGCTGTATTCCACTCAGTTGATTATCACGAATTCGCTGACGTTGAAGGCTGTGGCGGTCGAGTCAGGAATGACGGATAGTGCCGTCACCACGGCGTCCTTCAGTTTGTTGGTTGCCCAAAGCCAAGCTGTCTTCGTTGGTGTCGATACAACGACGCAAGGGAACTGGCCGTCGAATTACGGGGCCGATGGTTATCACATCTTTGACAGCGGTTTCAGTTACCCGTCGTACGCGGAATCGACCACGTCGAGCGCTCTTTCATATGAATGGGCTAATCCGACGAGTGACATCCGCGCGTTGCAGAAGCCGCAATCCACGGACCGAATTGCCGCGTGTTGGTACGCGTCCCCTGGTTTCATGGTCGATTTAAACTTCAGCGACGGGCTCAGTCATCGAGTGGCGTGGTACTTCCTCGATTGGGATCGATTGGGGCGAGTGGAAACGGTCGATATTCTGGATTCGGCGACAGGGATTGTCCTCAGCACACAAACGATTTCCGATTTTCAAAATGGAAAATATCTGATTTGGAATTTGAAAGGTCGGGTAACCTTCCGCTTCACGACACTGACGGGACCGAACGCAGTGGCGATGGGCATCTTTTTCGGAGACGCGCCCGTCGTAACCGCACCTCCAGTTATCCTGCCGGGTTCGGGCACATTTACAAATTCGGTGGCCGTGACGCTGTCGAGCGCTACCGCTGGCGCGACGATACGGTATACGTTGGACGGAACCACGCCCACGCTGAATTCTCCAGTTTACTCCGGGCCGATTACGATCAGCACGTCGGCGACCCTTACGGCGCGCTCTTCGCATGCTGGAATGATCGACAGCGCCATTGCCACCGCATCCTTCGTCATTGTGACACCCGTGGTGAGTACGCCGGCCATCGTGCCGGGCGGCGGCACTTTTAAATCACCGGTCACCGTGACGCTGAGCACGGCAACCACAGGCGCGGCCATTCGTTATACTCTGAATGGAACGGTTCCGACCGAGACTTCCCCGCTTTACGCGGGTCCCTTCACCGTCAACAAAACCATGACGGTCAAAGCTAAGGCGTTTCAGACTGGTTGGACGAGCAGTTCAGTTGCCAGCGCGGCGTTTACGATCACAAGCGGGAAAAAGTAAGCGGGGCGGAGCTATGCTCGTGAATGACGACACCGCTGGATTCTCTGGCCTGGATTCTTGAGGGAGCGTATTTGGGCACGGCGTTTGGGTGTTCAGTCAGATGTAGGTAATCTTTGCTTAATTGCTGCTGTCCTGATTCCCTGGACGACCTCCCTGGATCGCGCTGCTAACGTTGATCTCTACAACACTGAACTCCCCGCTCGGGTCCGAGTAGAAGTATGGATTATTGAGAGCAAAGACGTAGGGAGTAAAACTCTCGGGAGACTGCTGCCTGCCTTCCTCCGGGTGGGCAAACCCCAGGTATTCAAATCAGTCGTCACCGTGCGCGAAAGCGGGTCGGTCACAATCACCTGATTCGCCGTCACAGCGCCCGCACCATCTCGCGTGATTCGGTATTCGGTGTCCCAACGCCAACCGTCGTTTCGCGGATTGTATATCCGTTTGATCCTTCCGTCGGGGTAATATTCCTGGCGATGGTTGGAGCCCCCGTAAAATTGCGTCGTTAGATTTTCGGCTGCGTCATAATAATTGCGCGTCGTCGCCTCCGACTGTCCCGGCCCAGTGATGTCCACGCGATGGTTGGCATTATTCTGCCCAACAGCGCCAGCCCCAGAGACATAACCATAAGTCGTGCTTTGCCCTGCTGCGCCCACTTCAGTCGTCAATTTTCCGCTCGCATCGTAGCCAAAACTCGGCGTGGCTCCGCTTTGCAACGTCCATCCGGACAGACGCCCATCATCATCGAATTGCCGGCTCATCGTGCCCAAGCTCGGTCCGGTCACCTGGTTCGAGTCGGGCTGTCCGTTCCATTTACGCGACGACTGTCACATCCCAGTCTGTCAACTCAACGACATCCGTACCGCCAACTCCCGCAATTCGAAAATGGACGCCGTATTTTCCGGGACTGTGAAAACCGATATCGCCCTCAAATCTGACCGTGCCTTCATCATCGTGACCGTCAGCCGGAAACAAAGGACACCAGTCGGCGGTATTGTCGTCCAAAGAAACAATCCGATATTCTATCTTCCAGATGGAATCCTGAACCGAATCGCTTGATGCCATCTCGGCGGATAGGATTGCTTTCCCCAACCTCACCGGCCATGGATCGATCGAAACCGTGAACACCGAATCATCTTGTAACTGCCAAAATGTTCCTGATTCCTCTTTCTCGGCAATTGGCGGTAGATCGCGGCCCGATTTTGCTCCGGCCCCACTCAGTAGATTGATCATGTCCTTTCGCCTTATCTCGCGAGCAATATCTAAGGCGGTCTCGCCTTGCGAATTTCGTGAGTTTACCAGTGCTCCCGCCTCAATGAGACGCCTCAACACCTGAAGACTTTTTCCCCGGACCGCACAGATGATGGTCGGCATACCATCCCGATCCGTTGTATTGGGGTCCGCCCCTGCTTTCAATAACTGCGCCACATAAAAATCACGACCATAGATCGCCGCTGTTTGAATGGCTGGCGAGATATCGTGAGAGCTGCCCGGCTTCGCCCCGGCCGTAAGCAACATTTCGAATACTTCCCGACTATTATTTTCGATCGCTTTCGTTAAGGCTTCACTTTTTTTTGTTCCTTTCTCTTGATTCGGGTTCGCACCCTTCTGGAGGAGCAGGCCTACCAACCGCTTACTTCCTCTTGAAGCAGCCATGTCAAGCGCGGTGTGGCCGACATCGTCCTGAGCATTTAAACAGGCGCCACCTTTTAAGAGGGCTTCGACCACGTCATCCGAACACTCGTAAAAAACAGCATCGATAAGTGGTGTAGCATGGGAATCGTTTTTTGAGTCTGGCCTTGCACCAAGTTCAAGCAGCACCTTGACCGCTTCCACCTGGTTATGCCGCGCTGCGAAATGCAAGGGCGTATCGCCTTCAACGTTTAAGTTCCGGTTTTTCTCATTCACATTACTGCCAGATGCCACTAGCCGCCGAATGGCAGAGACATCCCCGAGTTTTGCTGCGCGCCACAAATCATTCGGCGGTAACAGAGCCACAGATATTTTAGCAAGAATCGAGGGCATGACCTAAATCAGAGTCCGATGTAACCAGGGCTGACAATAATCGCCAGCGCTCCTTCCTTCACCGCGAGTTCACGAATGAACATCCGGGCATCGTTGGCCTTCTGCCTGTTGCCGCCCGTGAAAGTGATAAAAACGGCAGTGCGTGGATAAGTATAGGTCCGCGCATATCGCAGGATTGCCTTCAATTGGGCCTGTTTTCGTTGATCCGTCTTGTACTGAAGGAGCGTACTCCTCCGGATCTTGACTTCGCCTATTAGCAACATTTTCTTGGGATCGCCATGCTCACCTAAAGGCTCGCCAAACCCGAAAATCAGGTCGGGCCGCCTCACGCCCTTTCGATTGGAGAGCCTACCTCCCTCACCTTCACAGGTTAACCCATTATCTACGGGCCTGCCGTCCCTTTCCTGAACTCCGACCTCAAAGTGAACAAATCCATTGTCGAGAACCTGGCAGAAGAACGCCTTCCCGAGTTTATCCAGCGCGTTTCCACCCTTCAGATTTCGCAGCTTTTCTGGATTCAAATCAGCCGGCAGGTAGGCACCGAGCAAATCGGCGATCTGTTGTCCAACCACATTTCCCAAAACACTGGTTGCCTTGTTGCGCGCGTAATTGATTGTCCCCAGTCGAACGCTGCTTAGCCCGGATTGCAGTGCTCCAACAAGGTCGATCTCCGCCATCGAAAACTCCCCGCTCGGGTCCGAGTAGAAGTATGGATTATTATTGGCGAAGGCGTAAACAGCGAAGCTTTCCGGAGATTCCTGACCTCCTTCCTGTGGATCGCGTGTCAGGAATCTTCCAGCGGCCGGATCGTAATCCCGGGCACGCGCGTGGTAAAATCCCGTGTCTGAATCCAGCCATTGGCCCTGGAACCGGTAGTCGCCACCGGTTCCGCCCGGAATTCCCACTGTGATATCAACGATTGAGGGGCTCGCTCCATACGCTGGTCGCAAATTCCCGAACCCGTCGTAATAAAGTTTCGTCACATTCCCCACCGTAGGATTGGATCCGGCCAAACCAACGACATTCCCGATCGGATCCTCCAGATAGTACGTTACTTTCCCAGCAGCGTCGAACCGAAGGATTGGTTGACCACGAGGACCGTAAACGTATCCTTGAACCACGTTGCCGCTCCCATCGAGAATCAGGTGTGGCGACGGCAAGCCCAGCGTCGGGCCGGTGACGAACTGCCGCGCGCCACCCGCTGACAGTTGCGCCTTCTTCCGTTGTCCGAATCATCAAAAGGGGTCAGACTCGAACATTTTAACATTTCTCCTTTGCTCTCCTGCTTTTTACGAAAACACCACTCGTCTTCCGTTTGCCGGACGCCCCCCCTCCGTTATCTCCGCTACCTCCTGTTATTTGAGGCATTTTCGTCCCTGTTGGCTCCGCCCCGCCTTCGTCGCTAACCCTGCTTCGGTGGATCATCGCTGACGGTGAGTTGAAGGGCGATCCATTGTTGGATTCGGGCCATTTCCCGTGATGTAACTGAAGGCGGCGCGATCAGCACGATTCGACGCCTTTTCGCTGCGTCCAGGTTAAGAACGAATTTATCGACCGGCTCCATCGCCGCCCTCTCGGGGTTCTCCGAAATAACCGTCTCTGGAACGTCTTCAGCTTCGGATTCGACTGGAGCCGTCCCACTCAGCCAGATTTTTCCGCCCTGCCGGTCGATAATGCGTACGGCTTCGAGGTACCGGAGAAGCATATCCACGCGTTTTTCATGTTCTGGTAACGCCCCGCATGCCGCGGCCAGCGCTTTGATCGCGTCCGTTTGGCTCAGCGGTCCAAAGTTTAATCGACTCCGAATCTCCTGGCAGAACCACGTTTTCTCAAAAAGCGATTTCAGCGCGATTGCAGCCTCGGCATGAGCGGCCCTCGCATAGGCTGCGGCCTCGTCGCTAACCAGGAAACCCAGGTCAGTACGGGTCAGTAACCCAACATCGGTAAAGAAAGCGTTGGTATGGACGACAACAGTGGGCGGCATTTTTGCGTATGACGCAGCTTCGCTATTCCTGACTGCCATGTGATTAGCCGCGTCGTATGCCCGCACAAATCCCCTCAGGATCGTTAATTGCTCGGGGACGGTAATGCGATCCGAAGGGAGGACCTTGCTCAACAGGAATTTACGCTCTTCAACCTCGCTGTTCGCACTCGGAACAGCGGACGGCTCGGACAGTCTCGGCTTTGGGTTGATCACTATTGGGAGCCTACTCAGGATCCTTGGCGATTGAAATTATTTTTCAATCACCCCTTGGTTCAAAACGTTTGCAAGAAGACGAGGAACAACCCGCGCCGAATACCGCTTCATTGGTACGCCCGCACTAAAGAAAGCATTTTCGTGCCCGCTAACCGTCACGGCCCGTCCGCTCCAGGCGGTGCCCCCGCCACGTCCAGGGCGTGTTGAATCAGCAGTGCCAAAAGGACGATCGCGATCAATAGAAACAACGCCCCAAAGGATGAATTTCTTTCAGCTTCTTAAGGAACGGCGAGGCCACATTGCCTAATGGCCCTCGGATAGGAGCGCCACAGTTCGAGCACTCTCTAAGCGATGCGGGCCATTCATCGCCACATTGAGAACAGATGCGAGATTTTTTCATTGCCCGGGGAATCTCGCGCAAATCCTTGGCTCGTTCGCTATTTTCTGCAAGACGTTTTTTGTCAGACCCAGTGGTCCATGTTACATAAAAAAATCTCTCGACACCGTCCGCTGCCCCCAATACCCAGAGCCCATGCCGTATCAATTCGATCAGCTTTTACATGAACCCGACCGGGCTTTTTGGTCGTTCCGCCATTACGCGGACCTCGGCCCCAAGCGCTCTCTCCCACAAGTCGCCGCCACCGTCGGTAGGTGCGCCGGTACCCTTCGGCGTTGGTCTGTTCAATACAAATGGAACGACCGCGTCAAAGATTACGATCGCTACATGGCCAATCTTCGGCGGGAAGGAGACGCAACCGTCATGCGCGAGAAATCTCTGGAATGGGGCAAACGCCAGGCTGATCTGCGAGAAAAGGAATTTCAGATGTGCGAAAAACTCATTGCCACAGCCGAAAAATTCCTCGCAAACCCCGATCTCAAAGGAACCCTCCGCGACGTCGCCTACGCTCTGGAGATGGCCAGCAAACTAGGGCGCCTCGGCGCCGGCATGGCCACGGATCAGACCGAACACACCGGAGCAGACGGCGGCCCTATTCAGATCGAATTTATGGATGCACTCCGGAAAATCTACGGCGAACCAGTTTCACCAATAATTCCACCCCGGCTCACCGACATCCCCACCTAACAGCACTTTGCGCCATTCGCCATCCGCAATTCTCCGGATTCGAACTTCGAAATTCGAATTTCAAACTTTCCCCTTGCCTTCGTCCACTGCGACTGGCACTTGCCCGGCATGCCAGTCAATTCAACCCACTCCCAATACAATCTTTTCCTTCCCAAATGGCTCCGCGCTCGCGAAATCATCTCCGGTGAGGATACCCTCAAGACCGCTGCCGAAAAGTACATCCCGCGTCCCGAAGCGCTCAACCAGGATGAATACCGGAAGTACATCGCACGAAGCGTTTTTTTTAACGCGACGGCCAGAACCGCCGATGGATACATCGGGATGATCTTCCGCCGTGACCCCCAAATCAAACTCCCCTCCGCGGGCTCACCATCAGGCGCAGCCATGGGCCTCTTATCCAATGACGCCGATCTCTCGGGAACTTCGATAACCCAGTACGCCAAGAACATAGTCGACGAAGTCATCACCGTCGGTCGCGTCGGTACTCTGATTGATTGGTCCAACTCAGAGGGCCGCCCCTACTTTTCCGCATATCATGCGGAAGACATCCTGAATTGGCAGTGCTCCCGAATTGATAGTCGCAATCTTCTCACGCTCCTGGTCCTCCGCGAAGCCATCCCCTCCCCCTCCGGCGATCTCTTCGCTCCCTCGCAACTGATTCAATTGCGCGTATACCGTCTGATTGTCCCGCCTTCGGGACCTCCGGTGACATCGGTCGAGCTATGGCGTCAATCAACCGAGAAGAACAAAGATGAACCTCAATGGTACATACACGAGACGCATCCACTGCTCCGGGCCGGACGCCCTCTAACGATGATCCCGTTCGTCTTTCATAGTCCCAGTCATTCGCGTCCCGATATTTGCAAACTGCCGCTGGACGACATCATCGCTGTTAACCTTGACCATTTTAGGCTCACCGCCGACTTCCGCCACGGTATCCATTTTACCGCGCAGCCCACTGCTTGGGTATCCGGTTTCGACACCGAAACCCCTCTCAAAATCGGTTCCTCCACCGCTTGGGTCACAAATACCGTAGGCGCGGCCGCCGGTTATTTGGAATTCAAAGGCCATGGCCTCGGTACTTTTAAAGATGTCCTCGAAGCCGCAGAGAAACTGATGGCCGTCCTTGGCGCTCGCCTCCTCGAAAGCCAAAAGCGTGCTGTCGAGACTGCCGAGGCGTTAACAATTCGGCAGACCGGTGAATCCAGCGTCCTCGCCTCCCTTGCCAATAGCTGCAGTCGCTCCCTCACTGAAGCGCTTCATTGGGCTTACTGGTGGAACTCGACGGAGAAATCGCCGGCGGAAATTGGATCGGACAAGGTTCTCCTCCAGCTCAACACCGATTACGAAGCCGCCGGGATGGATAGCCAGCAGCTCACCGCCATCGTTTCCGCCTGGCAGGCCGGCGCAATCAGCCGGGACTCCATGATGACCCTCTTCCGACAGGGCGAAATTCTGCGTCCCGGCTTGAGTAATGCCGAGGAATCAAAACTCATCACCATCGAGCATTCTCGCAAATGAACAATGATTATGAGGGAAATAACTCAATACGGTAACCTCGCTAAGACCGCAGGCTGTCCGATCGATCAAATCGCGAATCTCATTAACGCCAAGGTTGCTCTCCAGCCTCGTCAACTCGCCGCTTCGGCTGCTGCCCGTCTCTGCGATCTCCCCGAGGGCCCAACCGCTGTTGGGTATGGCGGCGCTCGCGGCGGCGGAAAAAGTCACTGGCTTCTCGCCCAAATGGGCGCCGATGACTGCCAGCGTGTTCCCGGCTTGAAATGTTTGCTTCTCCGCAAAGTCGGCAAAGCGAACAACGAAAATCTCGAAGACCTCCGCTGCCGGATCTTTAGAAAACTTCCCCACGACTTCGCTGCCAAAAAAGGCGTGCTGACCTTTCGCAACGGCAGCCGCATTATCACCGGTCATTTCCAGAATGAATCGGATATCGATGGCTATCTTGGATTGGAATACGATGTCATTGGTATCGAGGAGGCAACTACCCTGAGCCGGCGCAAATATATCGCCATTTCAACTTGCTCTCGCAGCTCGAAACCGGGCTGGCGCCCGAGAATCTATTCCACGACCAACCCGGGCGGCGTCGGTCATGCCTGGTACAAAGAGCGGTTTATCGATCCTTTCACGCAACGCTCGGAAACAACCACCCGATTTATTCCCGCTCGAGTGGAAGATAACACCTTTAACAATCCCGAGTACCGTCTCGTTCTCGATTCACTCCACGGCTGGCAAAAACGAGCTTGGCGCGATGGTGATTGGGACATCGCTGCGGGTCAGTTTTTTGCTAATTTCCGGCGCGATATTCACGTCCTCCCGGACATCGACGACCTCCGCGCCCGCGAATGGTTCGCCTCTCTTGATTACGGCTTCACGCATTACACGGCGGCTCTTCTCGGCTTCAAGGATGGCGGCGGAAACTGGTTCATCACCGACGAACATGCCGAGCGTCAATGGCTTCCGGAACGCCATGTCGCCAGTATCCGCGCCATGCTCGCCCGCCATTCAATTACTGATCCATATTCCGCGAGCCCTCGTCCCCTCCTGCTCGGTGATCTCCGCGCTTTTGTTGCCGGCGCCGACGTTTTTAGCCGCCAAAGTGACGGATCCACCGTTCAACAGCAGTACAGCCGGCTCGGGATTCGTTTGACTTGTGCAAACATGGATCGCCTTCACGGTTGGGCTGAAATTCTGAAAAGGCTCGGCCACCCAGGAGCGGGTATCACTCCCTCCCTTTTTGTCCATCAGCGTTGCACTCGCTTAATCGGATGTTTGCCCGCGCTCCAACACGATCCGAATCGACCTGAGGATGTTCTCAAAGCGGATACAGACGAGGACGGCGTCGGAGGCGACGATACCGCTGACGCGCTTCGCTACCTGATCGCCACTCAAGCTCGCCGTCTGGTCCCACGAAGGCTGATCGGCATGTAAGCCTGAATGCCGCAGGACCTCAAGGAATTGTTACGGCTCAGCCGTGGTAATTCCCTAGGAACGGAAATGATTGCGAACCAGATTTTTGCACAAGACGAGGAGTGAGCCGCGGCGCAGATCCTTTATGGCTGTGTAAGCGAGTCACGACGAAACTCTTGCGCGAAAAGATCCAGCAAGCACTTTCGTTACTAGGGAATCGTTACGGCTTAACGCCACGACTCAAAAAAACGGGCCAGGCAAAAAACAAGAACGAGCGCGCTGAATGCCCCGCAAGTTTTGTTGAATCGTTCGGGTCGGCGCAGGGATAATATAACCAGCACAATGCTCATCAGGCTCAACGAGGCGACTTTCAATTCCATCGCCGGAGTGCGACGGAGAACAAAGCCTGTATCAAGCTGATAGCAGATAAGAGGAACGATGATAGCCGCCAGTATGCCGATATGGCGCGAGTACCCTTCAAATGATCGGCGCACCGATTCGGTTCGTTCTTCAGAAGCCTCCTCGAACTGTTCCGGTTTCTTCATTCCTCCTGCCTCATTTGGCAAATAAATGATTAAACCAATCCGTTGTCAACGTTCGTCGCTTTTAGCTCGTCAACACGGCTCCCAGCTTCGGACTCCTTGCTGATTCGCTTGCTCCGCCATCTGGGCCCACTGTAAAATGAGAATTTCCAGCCGACAAATCGTCTCACTCGCCGGGTGAGCTTAACTGTCGCGATCCATGGTAAATACCACCCGTTTTCAGCATTCCACTCTTTTTTTAAGCGCTCGAGCATTTGCCGCGCCCCAGAACGATTGTCACCAGGATCGCGGGCGAATACGACTCTCCAAATCTCTCGGAATCGCGTGAAGGTATCGAATCCCTCCTGCAACTCAAGCCTCACTGTTCGTCTCAAGTATGCGGCATTCTGCTTCGGCGTGGTCTCTGCCCGCGCCAAAGTTTTCAGGACGTCTCCGGGAACCGGCGCGTTCAGTTCTGACCTCAGGTAACTGAGGCAATCATGCACTGGCAATGACAAGCCTCGCTTCAAGCTCGCCTCTACAAATCGATCCCAATCGAAAACGGTTTCGAATGAACTATTCTTGACGCTTCCAGCGGGACGAAACCCCAGAATCCAAGAGGCATCCACCACCCATTGGACAAATTGCCACGGAGTCCATTGTGCGCCATGCGTAAAGATGTGCAAAAGCAAATCACTGGCATCTGGAATCCTGGTCTCACTCTCATTAACCCGGCAGCTTCGAGCCCGCGGCCAAAAATCTCCATCGCCCGCAACTTCAAAATGAGTGTGAAAGACCCGCCAATGTAAATCGATTTTTTGTTCCTGCCCGTTGCTGAACTCATTAGAATGGCCTCGCTCCAACGCGTCGGTGAGCGCTTCCTCAGACTGCCAATTTCGCCAGCCCATTCGGTAAAGCGCGGCAACGGCATCGAACCGCCGTTCGTGAGGAACCAATAAATCAACATCCTCCATGTACCGTAAGCCATAATCCGCGTAATATTGGCTCACCATGGCCGCTCCCTTTAAAAGCATGGTTTCAACTCCCAAAATCCTCAGCCCCTCTATCACTTGCGCGGCTTGCCTCAGCAACACCGGATTCCGCATCCAGTTCACCCCGTACAGCTCCGAGCATCCTCGCAACTGTTCGTCCGGAATCCCCTCGTTTCTTAAATTCTTATATACGAAACCGAGGATTCGGCGGGAGCCGACTTCCATTTTGACCTCTGCCCCCCTTGCTTTCCACAACTCCCAGGCTTCGACCGCCGGTTTCCCCTCCCACAGCGCTGCTCGAAGCAAGAGCGTCTGAAGCTCCGTCGGCCAGCAATCAAGGGTGTTGGTCCGAGGCATCATAGTGAAACCGAGGATTATCTTGTTTCAGTGCGTTGCGCAGAACCTCGCAATCACCCGGCACAACAACGAAATAAAAAACAGCGCCCCACTTATTTGCAGCAACAGCCCGCTCATTCTCGCCAGTCGCCCTACACGATGTGCCCAGAGCCATACGCTGACGCTGCGGTCCCATTCATTCCAAGCCAACTGCGTTGAGGTCGTTTGGCCCGTCGATTTCTGCCTTCGCATTACTTGACCTTCCCAAAATCGAACGTTTCGCGCAATGGAGTACACGCTAAAGCTTCCGTCCGGGTCTGTCCCTTCCGTTCATCCTTTTTCCGGCCAAAAAAAAATTAAAAAAACCATTGACACCGTCCACTGTAAAAATGATTTCAATGGCAACAAAGAAAACAAAATATCTATGCCACTTAAATACAAATACAAAACAAAGGACGAAATCCCAGTCGAACACCAAGCCTTCTATGAGGAGCCACGTGAAACGACCGGGTTTTGGACCTTGGCGGCCGAGGGCGTTGCCGAACAAGCCAAGCTCGAAGCAGCGGAGCACAAAAACGAGGCCCTAAAAAAGCAGTTCGACAGTCTCGCGCTCAAATTCAAAAACATCGATCCCGATCTGGCTCGCCAGCTCCTCCAGGCGAAAAAGGATGCCGAAGATCAGGTCCATTTGCAAAAAGGCAACATCGATGCATTACTTGAAGATCGCGTCCGAGTTGCCAAAGCAGAATTTGAAGGACGCCTTACTGTTGCCGAGAAGCAGCGGGCACAATTGGAACAGCAGTTGGCCGACCTCACCATTAATCAAGCCGCCATCGCGGCAGCGTCAAAGCGGGGTCTGAAAACGACAGCCACCACCGATCTTGTCGCCCGCGCTAAAACCGCGTTCCGACTCACGAATGGCCAGCTTACCGCAATCGATCCAAAAACAGGTAATCTCCGCCTCTCCCCGGACGGCACTTCCCCATTAACCTTGGATACTTGGGTTGAATCCCTCCTTTCCGAGGCCCCCCACCTGTTCGCTGAAAATGCTGGATCGGGCGCCAGCGGGACTATTCCCGGCAATCCGAAGCACACCGGCAAAAACCCATTCCAGCCCGGCCCGAACTGGAACCTCACCCAACAGACATTACTCGAACAGTCCAACCCTCAACTCGCCGCCACCCTCCGTGGAGGTTGCTAACGGAAATCGTCCTTCAACCATTAACTATATTTCCTTATGCCAAAAACCCAAATTGTCGATGTTGTCGTGCCCATAAAGTGGGAAAAATACACGATCGAACGGACTGCCACCTCTTCCGCGTTTGCTGAATCAGGTATTATTGAATCCGATCCCGAATTTGACGCTCTTGCCAGCAGTGGAGGTCAGACTGTTAATATGCCTTTCTGGAAAGATTTGAATGCTCCACGCCAAATTCTTAGCGATTCCACCCAGATCGTTCCCCAAAAAATCACCGCCGGACAGGACGTCGCTCGTATTCAAAGTGATTGTCAGGCTTGGTCGGTAAATACGCTCGCCAAGTTGCTTGCCGGAGATGATCCCATGTTCGCTATCGTTTCGCTCATGGGCGCCTATTGGGGCCGTCAAGATGACCTGATCCTTATCAACTCATTGAAGGGAGTCTTTGCCGCGCCCTCAATGGCTCCCAATCTATTGGCGGTACACTCAGAGTCGATTACTGGTCAATCGAATGCTACCCGTCTTACTGGGAGCACGTTCGTGGATGCTCTTCAAAGATTAGGGGACCGCAGCGACAGGCTAACTTGCGCCGCGGTTCATTCATCGACGGAGGCCGCCCTGCGCAAACTCGATCTGATCGATTTCGTTCCCGATAGCAAAGGTCAGGACCTGATTCGCGTGTTCCAGGGGCGTCGAGTGATTATTGACGACAGCCTTCCCGTAAGGGGAGGCACGACAGACGGCACCGTTTACACAACCTATCTCTTCGGCGAGAACGCGTTTGGAAAAGGAAGTGCCTTGCTTGACCAGCCAATTCAGGGCGGATTCGGAACAGAGGCCATTGAAGTAGCGCGCTCTGCCGCGGATTCTGACACGAGCCTCATGAACCGTCGGCGTTTTCTGCTCCACCCTCGCGGCGTCAAATTCACCAATGCCGCGGTGGCAGGCCCCTCCCCAACAGACGCTGAACTGGCCAACGGCGCCAATTGGTCCCTCGTCTGGGAACCAAAAAACGTTCGGATGGTTGCCGTCACTCACAACAACTAACGCGCCCCCTCTATGAAAACTCTTTCAGACGTAAAAAATAAATCATCTGGGCGGCGGGCAATGAACGTTCTGCGTCTCGCCAGCAATGTCGCCGACGGCGAGACGATTACGATTGGTCGAGATGTCTACGAAATTGACAGCGCTGCGGATCCCGGAATCATCACGGCAGGTTCCATCCGCGTGAATTGTTCAGCCGGCGTCACTCCGGCCATCGCCTCGGCGGCGATCGTCGCTGCTATCAACGCCTTCAACCAGCACAACCTGTTTGCGGTCGCCATCTCGAATAACGAAATTCTCGTTCACACCAATTCAGGGAGTTCGCCGCTCGGCTTACCCTGCTCCGAAACCTTGGCCGGCACAAATAATCTCTGGGCCGCCGCTAATATGTATGGAGGACGCTCAGCCGGTTTCCGCGATAGTGAAGTCGCCTCGCGAGCTTTGATCGCTCAGGAAGTCACGTTGGGGAATGCTCATTTTATATTTCCATTCCCAATCCTCGGCGCGATGATTCAATTACGCTCGACCACCGGTGTTGCCAAAGCATGGGGAGGAGCCGTTTCGATCTCGGGCTCCCGCGTCACTCTCACCAATAATGGAAGCACCGACTTTATTGCTTCCGACACAGCCACCGTTCACGCTAGCATCTAATGAAACTCTTCCCCATTATCCGCCGAGTCAGGAAGCCTTGTCCCCTCTTCCAAGGGCTCGACCTACCCCCTACCGCTCCCGTCCCTCAGCCGCCGACGGCGACCCAGGCCAAATCCCCTCCGACACAACGTCAGAAACCGAAACACCAATGAATTCGACGTTTTTTAAAAGCTCCATCCCGCGCCTGGGCACGTTAGCCGAGGCTCCGGGTGGCTGGACTAAGTATCTGCATCAGCGCAACGAACGTCGCGGTGGCATAACCTCTCCCCTCGCCGTTCCCGGTTGTATCCTATGGCTGGACGCGGCTCAGGGCGCCCTCTCCGATGGTGCCGCTGCCTTCTCGGCCGCCAGCGGGCAATACCTAAACTGCGCGAGCAATCCGACCCTACAAAGTGGAGGAGCCGATTTCACCATTACCCTCTGGGTTTATCTCGCTGCGAAAGCATCTAATTATCGGCTCTTTACCCGCAACGTCGGAGATACAGTTCGTGAATTCGCGGTTCGCTACGACATCGCGCAAGATCGATGGGTGATCGACCTGCCCGCCGCCGGCATCACCGCTTATGCCAATTCGTTCGGGTCGCCAGTTCTGAATGTCTGGCAGTTTATAACGGTCCGGCATTGGGTCGGCAGCAAAACCGTTGGCATTTCAGTCAACGCCGGCCCCGAAGATACCTTCACATATACCGGCACTCACGTTTCGAACTCGGATCCGCTCGGCGTCGGAGCAACTGGAATCGGCGGCGCCTCTCTCGACGGACGTCTTGACTCCATCGGCTATTGGATCGGCCGTGCGCTCACGGGCCCCGAAATCACAATTTTATATAACTCCGGAGCTGGACGCGTCTACAATTCGCTTCCACAGGAACTAAAAACGAATCTTGTTTCGTGGTGGAACCTCTCTGAAACCTCCGGACCGCGCCTAGATTCTCACGGATCGAATCACCTGACGGACCACAATTCCGTTGCCCCCGCTGTCGGAATAACCATCGGCCTCGCCTCCGATGGCGATGCCGTGAGCATTTGGAACGACCAAAGTGGTAACGGTCTTCGCGCCATTCAACCAGTCGCGTCAAAACGACCAATCCTAAAATTGTCACAACATAATGGTGAACCCACCCTCCGCTTCGACGGGATCGATGATCAGCTTGATATTGCCACCTCCACCCTCTTGAATCCACCGCACCTGACCCTATTCCTGGTAGGTACGTATTCTGGTCTTGCGGCATATCAAGTCTTCCTTATCAGAACCGCCGATCAATCGTGGGCCAACGGCGGCTTTGGACTCACGAGAGACGTCTCCAACAATCGAGTCGATTTTTGGGTCAACCATTTCGCCAGCCACCGCGCGAACCTCCCAGCCGTGCCCACCCAGCCCGCCCTCTTCGTGGGACGCTATGATCGCGTAACTGTCGAAACCTGGCTGAACAGCCAGACAGCTTCCCAAACCGCCTACTCGACGGCGATCACTACCAATAGCGCCACGCTGAGCATCGGAAATGCGCCGGGCGGCGGCCCATTAAACGGCGATATCGCGGAGGTCATTCTCTTTAACCGCCCACTCACCGTCGTGCAAAGGCTAATGATCGAACGTTTCCTCAATCACAAATATTCTCTTTTTTAAATTCGCGATCATAAAATTTATGCAACTAATAAAAGAAGACGGAACCGGTTTGCCTAACTCGAACTCCTACGCGGATGCGAACGACGGCGACCTCTACCACGCGGGCCACCTTTACGTCACCGCTTGGAACGCCGCTACCAATTCTGCAAAAGAAGTCGCACTGGTCATGGCCACGCGGCTCATCAACGTCACCTATCAGTTTAAGGGAGTGAAAACGCTGCCTTCCCAAGCGCTCCAGTGGCCACGCCAGCTCTGCCCGGACCCGGACCGAGCGCATGTTCCAGCGTCCCTCACCGTTAATTCCCTCCTCCCGTACTTCGATGCCCGCACCATTCCACAGTCGATCGTCAACGCCACCTGCGAATTGGCCCGCGAGCTAATAAAAAGCGATTCCACCGATGCCCCGGACGGACAAGGGCTCTCGCAATTCCAGGTCGCTGGCGATCTTCGCATGATTTTTGATAAAGGTGACCGCCAGCCAATCATTCCTCGCGTCGTCCAGTTGATGCTCTCCAAAGTCGGCACCTATCTCGACCGCCCCTCGATTACCGTCCCACTAATTCGTGCGTAATGACCTACTTGATTGATGATTGCAGCGGCAACCGATCACCGATCACCGATCACCGATCACCGATCACCGATCACCGATCACCGATCACTGACAACTGACAACTGACAACGGAATGCCCTTCCCCCTCCAATCGACGACCGCTGCCACCCTCAAACTCGCCTTTGACTTGGCCGCTGACCTCGTCATCTCCGCCGCCTATAACCGGATATCAGGGCCTTCCTATGATGCCCTCACCAAGCCACCTCCAGTGATTACCTCCGTCTCCGCTCTGATTGTTCGTTACTCCTCCGGAGATATTGATGGTGCCTCCATCCAACCTGGCGATGAAAAAGGCCTGATCCGTGTCGCGGAACTCTCTGCCGACCTGGTGACCGGACCGGAAGACTACCTCGTCGAATTATTTTCTGGATTGCAACGGTCCGTCGTCGCCGCGCGGCTCGATTCCACCCGCCAAATTTGGATTTTGCAACTCCGACGCCATACGCCCGAGGATCGCGGGTCGATCGTCGGCGACGTCACCAGCCAGGAAGATTACGGCACACTGAATTCCCCACCCACCACAGAAGATTGGCAAATAATTAACTAACTAACATCCTTTATGTCCAAACGAGTCCAACTCCGTCGCGGTACCACCGCTCAGCACGCCGGCTTTGCCGGCGCGCTTGCTGAACTGACCTACGATACCGACAAAAACGCTCCCGTCATTCACGATGGCGCCACTGCCGGTGGCTTTCCTCTCCTCCGGCTCGATGCCGCTGGGAACTATCCAAGCGATTTCGGCCTCGCACCCAACAAACTTCTTAAAATCAATAGCAATCAGGTCGTTGGTGGCCGAAAAGCCGGTTGGTCCACGCCGACCGGGACAACCAATCGTACCGCCTTCGACACCAACACCGTCACCCTTTCACAACTAGCCGAACACCTGAAAGCGCTCATCGACGACCTAACCTCTCACGGATTAATTGGACCATGAAACAACCCTCGAAAACCGTCTTCGAAGATGTCGGAAAAGTGTGGGGTCTCAACGGACCCGTCTTCGCGTACCTCACTCTTGCCGATGTCAAAGATCTCGTCGCGATCGTACTCGGTCTCGCCTCCATCGCTTCAACGCTCGTCATCATTCGCAATAATCTCCGCCGAGGCGCCAACGAACCCCCGAAATGAGCACGCCGGCATTTCAGTCCTTTGAGTCCTTAAACAAACCTAATCATTCCATGAACTATCCCCTCCACCAACCTAATCACGCTCAGTTCGTCCTAAACGGTTTCCAATTCCGCTACCCCCGACGCGCTCAACTCCCCATATTGGTCGCCCTCGGGCTTCTTCCCGGTTGCACTTTTTCGGCGCACAAACTCCAAAAGTCCCAACTCGCCCTCGTTCGGAATCAGGAGAAAATCTCCGAGGAGGTCCGTGTTTTGACCACCGGCATCGTCGATACCCTGGCCAAATCGCCCACCAACGAATTCGTAAACGTTGCCGCTCTTCTCGCGAAATCCGATCAACTTCTCGTGGGAGCGCCTGCTTCTCGCTTGGATATCGACGCCCTCATCGCCAACCAAAAGAACGCTCGGGAATCACTCGCGCAACGACTCCACTCCGATGAAGCCCTTTTGGCTGGTCAAATCAAAGCTCGGAATGCAGTTCAAGAACACGAGGCGGTTCTGATTGAAAAAGGACTGAAATACGAAGCCCAACAAAACCGCACAATCATTCGCCGTCTGTGGCATTGGTCAATTGCAACGCTCGGCATTGGCGGCCTAATCGGTATTTGCATTCTTTTTCCTGCACTGATCCCGTTGGTGGCGCAGGTTTTCGGCTGGATCGTTTCAAAACTTCCCTCCCTCGCCAGTGCTTTCGGTGTAGTTTCTCACCATGCTTTCGACGCCATCGTGACCGGCGTCGGACAAGTCCGCCAGAAGCTCAAACAATCCGGCGACTCTCGGACCTTGGACTTATTGGACACCGAGTTGGGAAAAGCCACTGACTCCGCCCACCGCACCCTCATTCAACATCGCCGCTCGGTTTTACGCGTCTGAGAATAACCACGCCCGTTTTGGCCCCAGGAAGAACGCTAGCACAAAACCACCGTGCATCGTCCGCGGAACATGTGAGAGGGACTAAGGCCAAATCCTTAAAAATTATTGGCGAGCGTTGTACACAAGTGGGGACGTTCTGCTCGGAATACGGAGCCTGCAGTGTCTCGACCTTCTCTGGATCGATGCGCTTGAAACTCCGATCACTCTCTGGCGGCACCCGCGCAATCAACGCTTAACCCCCGATTACTTTCTCGACCTAACTGAAGGTTTTTGTCTGACACTCCGACATAATTCAAACGGGCTTTCTCGACACCGGCCGACACTTACCGATTCTCATAGTTTTTTGCGATCCATTGGCGGTAGTCCCCAGAGCGGACCTTTTGCACCCATGCCGCGTTATCTAGGTACCATTGAATTGTTTTAGCCAATCCAGTCTCAAACGTCTCTCGCGGCGCCCAGCCTAGCTCCGTCATCAGTTTTGTGCAGTCGATTGCATAACGCAAATCATGGCCCGGGCGATCCGGAACGAAGGTGATCAATCGTTCCAGGTTTCCCGACGGCGCCTTCAGAATCTCATCGACCGAACGACAAATTGTTCGCACCACCTCAAGGTTCGCCTTTTCGCAATTTCCCCCGATATTATAGGTTTCTCCTATTCGTCCGCGCGTGGCGACTTGCCAAATCGCCTCCACGTGGTCACCCACATAGAGCCAATCTCTTACATTCGATCCCTGTCCATAAACGGGCAACTGTTTGCCTTCCAATGCGTTCAAAATCATGAGCGGAATCAGCTTTTCGGGAAACTGACGAGGCCCATAATTATTTGAACAATTCGTGATCTTTACCGGAAGGTGATAGGTGCGGGAATATGCGCGCGCCAAATGATCGCTTGCCGCTTTGGAGGCGGAGTAAGGACTGCTTGGATCGTACGCCGTTTGCTCCGTGAAGAATCCAGTTGCACCAAGCGAACCGTACACTTCATCTGTGCTTACGTGATGAAACAGTTTGCCTTCAAAGTTTTTCCAACTCGCCCGGCACGCTTCTAACAACTGAAAGGTTCCGGTGATATTCGTCTCAATGAATTCCGCCGGACCTAAAATGCTTCGATCAACATGGCTTTCTGCTGCAAAATGAACCACCCAGTCTGGCTTGCTCGTGGAAAATAAAGCACCTACGGCGTTCTTATTGGCTATATCGATTCGAATAAATTCATAGTTCGAAAGCCCCGCAACCCCCGTGAGGTTTTCCAAATTCGCCGCGTACGTCAACTTGTCCGCATTAATAAAGTGATGCTCCGGATGCCTGGGAACCACCCATTGCAAAAAATTGGAACCAATAAAACCGGCTCCGCCTGTAACTAATATTCTCATTTGGGGCAAGGGATAAACAATTGACAGTCAAATTTCCATTCGCTGATCGCTTCCTTTAGGGCTCCAACGTTATTTGCCACAATCTTTCTCATGAAACTTTGCTGACACGACGATTTGACTTCGAAACTCGACCACAGTTCCGACTATCAGGCCAGAAAAAATTAGGACGATGCAAATTGACGGATATCCAAATCGTCAGCCCTCAACCACACGAAAGATCGTTCATCGAAAAGAAAAAACCCGCTTCAAAAATGAAGCAGGTTCATCAAGGAGGGCTAAACCAATTACTAAGGCTTTGAGTAAACTCGTCCCTGACCAGGCTGCACCACAACGGTCTGACTACGATTCACTTCTCCAGGCGTTCCTCCACCTGGGACAAAGGGAGGTCGCGTTTTCGCAGCCAGAATCCCAACGTTATCTTGGGCATTCACGGCTTGCGCAATTTGTGTAATGTAGGTCGGCGCTGCGGAAGTCGCCGCCTTGACAATCGCATCGCGCATCTTCGGTTGAAGGGCGACGGCCAGAGCCGTAATCGCCGGTGCTGTCGACGGGGCCGCTCTCGAAATGGCGCCAACCACCGCCGCCGCCGCTGTCGGATACGCGGCAATGGCCGCCTTCACGACCGCGATCGCCACTTTCTCCTGATCGGCCGGCGCCGCCTCGGTCACGAGACGCGCCGCTTTTACGGGCAAATCGATGACGCTCACATCATTTAGCGTGGCTTTAATCGTGTCCGCGACATCGGCTCTGCTGTTAATGCTGACACACAGCAATCCCGTTACAATAATACCGAGTCCAAATTTTTTCATGATATCCATTTTCATACAATGCTTTGCGATCAATACTCCTTCCACTCTTATCGAACCACACACCGGAAGTCAATTGAATCCGGGCCGCATTCTGGAGAGTGAACGCGTCGCTTCTCCGTAAAAGGGTCTCCAAATCACCGAACCCGCGTCACCTCAGTCCCTTCCACTCCTTGATAACCATTCCTTCCCGGAAGAACTTTTGACGGTCGACCCTTTCCCAAAGTGGCTCCAAATCAGGCTCCTTCTGCGCTACTTTCGTGAAATACTCTCCCTCACCTTGCGCAATTGCCAGCTTCAGAGCCACCGACAAATACTTGTTCGCATCGTCAAATCGCCCCAACTGAGACGCATAGCAGGCCAAATTAAAGGGAATAATATATTCCTCCGGAAAATTCCTTAATGCCGGGAAAAGAGCCTCAAACGCCGCCTGTGCACCTTTTTCCGGTAAGCAGCGAAGAGCATGCGCCCGTTGCAACCATGCAAATGGACGATACGGAGCAGCTTCCAAAAGTAATGCTGCAATTTCCGCGCAAATCTCCCATTTCCCTATTTTTGAATAAACAGACCAGCGAAGCTCCAGTATTTCCGGCTGCATTTTCCCTGCGCTGCTAATCTGCTCCAACTCCGCCAAAGCCTCCTTCACGTTGCGAAGGCCCAGCCAGCCACTTGCCGCGCGAAGGTGCTTCGCGTCTTCCTCCCCCAACGTTAGAAATTCTTCGTTCACAATTCTCTTCTGAACTATCTATGCGAAGGAATATCCAATGATCAAGTCATTCCCGAACGACTCGGACTCTTGCAGTGATTTTTTCGGCATGCAATGATCTGGGCTGCGGAGGGAGCCAGGAGGCGGTCAACCTTAAGACGGGAGATGATCGCACCTAAGGGACGCAAAAGCCTGAGCAAGAAAGCGCTGCGAAGGAATCGAGCATATCGCAGCGATCTGTGATATTTCGGTAAACAGGTTATGGCGTGGATCTTGCAACAGCTTGGGTGCCAGGAACTTTTAAGGTTAAATGGCCTCGGGGCTGGATTCGGGTCCCCTTTCGCGCTTCAAACTTCCCGCATTCGCCCCTTCTGCGGTGGGGCGAGACTCCGTCAGCCTGCCGTCCTGTCCTCCGTAGCCTCGGCGAAGGTGGAAGCCTTGGCGAAGGTGGTAGGTTCCGCGCGAAGGAGGGGTCAAGTCCCTCGAACTTCGTAATTCGAACTTTCCCGCATTCGCCATTCCCTCAGACCAACCCTTGCAGGCCGGCAATTAATTGGATAGTCTCAACCAGGCTGATTTTGGACACGTGGCGGGCTCCTTTCCGCAGCTCTCACACTCGACTGGTCTTGTGCAACGGATAAGAATCAAATGATAAAGATTGTTCTATTTGGGATGTTATTTTTGGCATGTTTGGCGCTCCTTTTCGTTTACGCGCTGTCCGAAGCGCTCGACGTTGATGAGAGAGCAATAGACTCCATGGATGACGGGTTCAAAATGCGCTGTGTCCCGTCGAATATAATCCTGCCTTCCGAAACGATTCGTGATAAAATACGACACTCGTTCCACTTGATTTAATTGGACAACATCGCAATGCGACGAGGTTGGGAATGACCGCGCCGGAAGGATGGCAAAGGGTCTCGATATCGAGGATTTTTTCGGCACGACAATTCTCGGCCTTGATCTGAGCGCGGAGGCGGCGATGAGGCGGCCAACCTTAAGACGGGAGATGATCGCGCCCACGGAACGCAAACGCCTGAGCAAGAAAGCTGTGCGAAAGAATCGAGCATATTCGCAGCGATCTGTGAGATTTCGGCCAGGATCTTGCAACAGATTGGGTGCCAGGAACTGGCGGTTTTAAGGTTAAATGGCCTCCGGGCTGGATTCGGTCCCCGATAGGCTTGGTCGAGGGGGTGGAGGAAGGGGAAGGAGAAATGGATTGGTGGATCGGTGGGTGCAACGGCGGCCGAAGGGCGCTGGCCGTCGAGGTTGAACCAGACGACGTAGGCGGAGCCGATGGCGCCGCCGGCATCCCCGGCGGCGGCGGGGAGATACATTTTTTTGAACGGGGAACGGGAATAGACCTTGCCATTGGCCACGGAGTTCATCGCGCAACCACCGGACAGAGCCAGGTTCGAGCAATCGTCTTTTTTGTGAAGGGCATTCAAGAGGGCAAAGAAGGCCTCCTCGTACATGGCCTGGGCGGAACGGGCGATGTCTTCTGTTTCTGATCGAGAGGCTCGCCTTTCTGGCGGGGCGGGAGAGTTCGGCGGAATACATGGGGCCGATTTCCGGAGTGGCGTTGTTCCAGGTG
>JADMIO012736419.1_pt1 | contig 40119 bp, 48 predicted proteins | sample 8958161 | NCBI WGS metagenome assembly JADMIO01 (sample SAMN16585339, study PRJNA669376) | soil metagenome | isolation source: Crop rotation soil | place: USA: Cullars Rotation, Alabama | collected 2011
CGTTCAGCGCGTCCTTCTTCCATTGAATCGGATCATCTCCTTCGCAGCACTCCATGAGAATCTGCGTTGACGGCCAGCCGTAGCGGCACGTAAACTCTAACGGGTGTGCGACGCCTTTGTCGCTGATGATGAAATTCACATCGAGATCGCCTATATGACCGAGTTTGACCAAATCGTCCTCAAGCACCTCCAAGCTCTCTGTCGCGAGCTTAGAAGTCTCGGCATACTTGCAGACAGTTCCCATCTCACCGGTGTTAGGACCGTAGTCACCAGTCATGAGCTTCTTGAACTCAAAGTTAACATTCCACTTATCCTCAAGAAAGCCGACCTTACCCATCCAGCCACTTACGCCGACCTCTATGCCGTCGATTTTTTCCTGGATCATACAGGGGCCCTTGAGTTTCATCCCGCTCTTGATCCAGTCCTCGATACGCCCGACCATGTCAGCGGGATCGCTGCTGACGTAACTGAGTGATTTGTCCTCTTCGTCGCCCATCGTCTTGAACACACCGGGATCCTGGCTCTTCTTCGCGTAAGCAAGAGCCTCTTCGAGCGATTCAAAGGTCTCATACTCGGGCACCGCCAGACCGTGGCGCTGCATGAACTTCATACCCGCGCTGCGCTTGATCTCGAGCTGAGCTGATTTCACCGTTGGCCCGAAGATCGGATAGCCGAACTCGCGGTAGCGGTCGAGCTCCTTGCCGATCTTGGGGTCGTTGAACAGGTTGATCACGATGCCTCTCTTTGCCCACGGCATATGCGCTTTCCAGTCCTCCACGCGCGTGACGCCAGGGAAGCCGAAGCCGTCGCGCGCAATGCGCCCTTCGTCCTTCGGTTGCCACCATTTGACCGCGTGGTCGGCGTGCGCCGCCAGATACGCCATATGCGTACCGCAGCCGTCTGGATCGATCAGCAGTACGTTCAACGGTCCTCCTGCGGAGGGCGCAGGCCCATCGAAGGCGTGAGCACCGCGGCGCCGCTCGCGGCCGGCCGAGTGGCCACGTCGGACAGGCGCAGTCCAAGCGACGGCTTCGTCGGTCCCGGCTGCATCATCTTCGAGAGCGCGAGCCCGCGCATGGGTCCGCGGATCAGCGGCACGCCGGCGCCGAGCAGACCGCCGTGCGCATATCCGAGTCCCATTTCCAGCGCGGTTCCGTGCGTCGCGCCAGGCAGTCCAACGGACGCGGCAGGCCGCGTGACCTGCGGATGCGCTTGGGCGAAGCGGCCGATCGTCTCCATGCCATCGGAAAGCGGTGCGCCGTTCTTCAACTTGCGACCGATCGCGCGGGCATCGACGTTGCCGTCGCCTGGGTTGAGAGCGCGCTCGATGTCATAGTTCTTCGCGAGGTTCATGCGCGCCTCGCGCAGGTCAGCCAGTAGCTTCGGGTTCTTGGACCCTTGGGCGATGCGGTCTATGGTGTTTTCATACCCCGCCGCCTTCTGATCGAATGCCTGAGCCTTCTTCAGTGCGCGCGGATCGGCGCTGCGGTCGTAGTATCGATGCCACGCTTTCGCGTCAGCGCGTGCAGCCTTCAAACCCTCCAGCGCCTTGGCGGCGATCGGCGACATAGCCTGCACTTCTCGGTATGGCTCCGACATACGCTCTCTGGCTACTTCCAAGGTGTGGTCACTGATCGGCTCGTTTTCGGCCAACCCCGCCTCCCGGCGGGCGATCTTGTTGGTGATCTCTTGGTTGCGCACAGCCGCCTCTTGCAGGGTATGCGCCTTGCCCGCGATGCTGGTCGCCGCCTTGCCCGCGGTGGAGGTCGGCGGGACCACATAGCCCTCGGCCTGAGCGCGGGCCAAAGTCGTGTCTTTCACGGAATCGCGTGCGGCCTGCTTGCCCACATCCGCCATATTCTTTTGTACTATGCCTTTTGCTCCACGTGAAACAATTGCTGGCAATGCTTGTATGCCGGTGTTGACCGCGGTGCCCAGCAGCGGGCTCCCGGTGGCCTCTGACACGCCCCCGCCCGCCCAATCAGCGAACTCTGAGAGCTTCTGCGGCAGGTAGGCGGCTTTGGCCGAGATCTCCTGACCGGCCTCGGTGCGCGGTTGATATGTCATCGCGTTTTGCACCTTCTGCGCGACATTCGCACCCTGCCCAGGCGGGCCCGGCAGCATGGCGCCGCCGATGCCAGCTAGACCGCCGACCACGGATCCTGCGGCACCGGTAGCAATCGAGAGTCCGGTCTCAGCCAGTCCTAGCTTGGCCTGATCGTTGTCCGACATCTGCATAGGCGTCTTGCGCTTGGGCTTCTCAGCCGTCTGCCCCGCCTCCTGCTCGGCCCTCAGTCGAAACTCGAACTCTTCGTCTTCACTGTCCATGCTTCTTCTTCCATTCCTGGTAGCGCTTTTCCTTCTCCGGGTCGGAATATGGCCCAGGCGCCCCTATCTTTGAATCTGGCGTCTCACGTGTGGGCGCTCGGGGTTTACCAGTGCCCGCCCCGGCCGAAGGTGGAGGAGCCTTGCGACCGGTCACTGATTCCCCGAGCTCGTCGCGCGTATCGCCCACGGCTTCGCGTGCGCCCTGGGCTTCCGCCTGCAACTGTTTGATCACCGCCTTGTACTGCTCGGCAGTCTGCGCGGTGTTGAGCATGTGCTCGGCTTCCTGCGTGTTATGCACGGTGGCGTTGCCGCTGCGCGCCGCGACCTGAGCGAAGGCGTTGATGATCGATCGATTCGCGGCCTCGAATGCTGCCTGCTCCGGACTCCACTGCTCGCGTCCAATACGCATGAGCTTATTGATCGGCACGAAGTTGGTACGCGGCACCTTTTCTGACGCAGCAAGCCCGATCGTGGCGAAGCGGTCCAGCTCGTTGATCGCCACACCTATGTTGGCCGAGCGCGTGCCCAGCGTGCGTGAGCCGGCGCGGGCGCCTTCGTAGTTCATCATGGCAACGGCAAGTTGCTTGGCATCCGCGCCGCGCTTCTGACCCTCCTCGCGTATCGCGCGGGCAATGCGGGCATGCGCCTCTGGACTGCGCGCCCAGCCGACCGCGGCTTGACGATCTCCCGCCCATACCTGCTGCGCGATCCACTTGGCGGTTTCTTCGTCAACCGGGTTGCCTCCGCCCATCTTCTCGCGCACCGGGTCTTTGTAATCCGGCTTGTACTGGAGCACGTCTTGATCGAACGTCGCGCGCAGCTTCGCCGGAAGATCCTTAACCGCGTCCTGACGGCGGATGCGCCCATCGCCAACCGCTTTGACCAGATCGGCATAGCGCGGCTTGAGCTTTGCCAGAAACTCAGCCCCGTGCAGGTCGCCGAACTCCTGCTCCACCGGCTGCGCTTCGTGACCCCCTTTGCCGGTGCCGCCACGACCACGCGCCGCCGATGCTTGCGCGATGTAGGCAGGATCCATCGGGCCGCCGGGGATCGGAACGAGCGTGCCTTCCTTCTCCGGGTCCGGGTTGAACATGAAGCCCTTCGGAGGCGTGCCGCCGATGATGATGGTGCCTTGGCCGTCTTTGCCGCCCTTGCCCTGCGCGTTCAACTTAGCGATGCGCGCGTCATGCTGCTCCTGCGTTATCTTGCCCTGCTCGAGCTCGCGGTTGAGCGTGGCCATCTCGGACTCTTTCTCGCGCAGTTGCTTGACCTCCGCGAGGCTCATCTTCGCCGTGCCGCCCTTCGCGTATAGCTTCTCTTGATCCTTGTGCAGCTGGCGCGCGTAGTTGTCGGCATCTCCTGGTGTCTCAAACTTGCCCAGATGCTTGCCGGTGCGCCTGTATTGCTCGATCGCCTCCTCGTCGCTCAGAATGCGGCTGCCGTCCTCGGCCACGGTCGGAATCAAGACTTCGCGCCCGTCGATATGGAAGCTCATGGACCGAACAGTGCTGATGCTGCCGTCGGCGTTTTTCACAATCGGCCGGTTGTACAAGTCGATATTGCCGGCTTCGACCATGCCCTTGGTACGCTTCTGAATCTGCGCGTTGGTCAGTCGCGGGCTGCTGGCCATGTGGCCCATATCCTTCGGGCCGCCACGGATCGGCCGCAGCGTTCCTGGGTCGTCAGGATCCCACTCATAACCGCTCGGCGGCTTCACCAGCGGCTCGCCCTTCGAGTTCATGGTGACTTTGCCGTACAGCTCGCGGCGCGTGCTGATCGCTTCCTTGCGAGCATCTTCGACCGCCCGGTTGTGGCGCTCGCGCTCCTCTGCTGTGGTCTCAGCGGTTTCCGCCTTCAGCTCCTGATCGGCCTGCTTCAGTCGCTCCTGCGCGCTTTGGTGCTTCTCGCGAAGATCGAGCGTGCGATCGCCCTGCGCAAGCTTGGTGTCGCCTTGGTCTAGCTTGCGATCGGCCTGCGCGCCGCGCATCTGCTGACCGATGTCCTGCAGGTTGATGCGCTGCTGGCTTTGATCGAGGCGCGTCTGCACGATCGGAGAGTTCAGATCGCTCTTCAACTGGATCTCGCGTTCCTTCGCGCTCTTCGCGAGATTGCGCGCGACATCGGGAGGCGGGATCTTGCTCTTGACCACGTCTAGCGCTTCTTGCTTCATGCCGCTGCCAATGAAGCGTCCGGACTTCTCTCCCTGCTCGATCTCGTCAAGGAACGCCTGCCGATATTGCCGCTCGGCCTCGTCCGATGGCCCCTTTGCCAGAGCGGCGTCATATACCGCCAGCGCCTTGTTCATCACGTCGTGCCACATGCTGGCGTGCAAAGCCTCGCGGTCCTTCGCTGCCCTGGTCTTCAGCTGATCCGCCCGCGCTTGCTGGTATTCCTGCTGCGTCTTCGCGGATGCTTGCTTGGCGTCTGCCATGAGTTGCGCGCGCTTGGTGCGCTCGACCTCGGACAGCGCCATGCGCCGCTGCTGATCCCACTGGAACGCCTCGCGCGGGTTCACTTGGCCGATGCGCGAGATCGTCTGCGTGGTCGGCACGCCGGTCTGCGGGTCGAATGCATCTGGCGCTTGAAAAATCTGACGGATCGATTGCAGGTCCATGCGCTGCTGCTGCTCGTCCTGCACTTGGCCGGCGCGCGCCTTCAACTCCAGCCCCTCGGCTGGCGTCATGAAGTGCGGTCGAATGCCGCTCAGCGGGATGGAAGGATCAAGGGCCAAAGCTGCCTCCTCCACCAGCGCCGCCACCGTACTGACCGGCCTGCATCTGGTTCAAGATCTGTCGCTGCATGTAGGCGTTGTACATATCGCCGATGCCGCCCTGGATCGCGTTGCCCACACCCATGACGCCGGCGCCCTGCGCGTTGCCAATGCTCATCTGCGTCTGCCCCTGCGCTTGAGCGAGCGGTGTGTTCACCCCTGCAATCGCTTGGCCGGCAGAGAGCCCCTGATTCGACATCTGCAGCAGGCGGCTGAAGATGTTGCCCTGGTTCTGGTTGTAGTTGTTGAATGCGTTCTGGAACTCGTTGCTCGCTACGCCCTGGGTAAATTTGCCGATGTCCTGCAGTGTGGCCGGGTTGTAGAGTTGGCCGCGCGCCGACGCCGCCTTGTTGATTGCATCGGTGCCCTGCTGCAGGTTGAACTGATAGGCCGGTGACGCTTGGAAATCGCTTAGGCTAAACGGCTTAAGCAATGGCGAGCTCATGTCCAGCCCGCCCATCGTGTAGCCGTCCGCACCGCCGAATCCGGTGCCGATGCCGAGCCCCTGCTGCAGAGCGCCGAGCGACTGCACCCCGACGTTGCGGAACGGGTCGAGCTCCATCTTGTTCATCTGCATCTGCGCGCCCTGCGCAGCGAGGGCCTTCTCACCGCCAGCAGCTTGCTTGTCCGCGGCCATGTTGGACGCAACGCCGCCGATCACAGCAGATCCTGCGATTGCTACCGCCATCCACGTCATTTCAGCACCTTCACTTTGCGCCGATTGGTCGCGTCGAATAACGCGGTGGCATCGGGCTCGATCAATTCTTTCTCCATCTTCTCGAGGTTCTTCTTATCCGTGCGGTGAACGGTCATGCAGATCGAATCCTCGAGCGCCAGCACTGCGCGCTTGGTGCCGGGCTGCGAGACGATCACAGCGCCGGCACCGTACTCTCGCGCGGGTCCATCGCCGTCAGTGACCGCTACGCGGCCCTTGGTGACGATGTAGAAGTGCGGCTTCTTGTGCACCTTCCCCACGATGAGCGCGCCAGCCGGGCGGGCTACTACGCGCGCATACATGCCGTCGCAGAAAAAGTGCAGCGTTTCTAGTTCCAGCTGCGGGAGGTCGGCCATCTCGGCCTGAAGGCGACGCACGAGCGCGGTCATACCGCGACTCCTGCACCATTGACCCATACATCGGGCGCCACCGACTTGAGATACACGGTGAGCCCCAGAGTCGTATCGAAGTACGGCATGCCGATGAAGCGTCCATCGACAGTGTTCGTGGGTCGCGATGCGGTCGGCCCGCTGCGGCTCACGTTGAACGCGGTGTTTTGCAGGGACGCGAAGAACGACGCCCAATCGAGCGTGACCATGCCCGTCTCGGGCGCGACGACCGCCTTCCCGGCATTGATCTGGATTTTCGGTCCGGTGATCGCCATTAGAATGGCGCTCCTTCCATCTCTGCCCGGGACCCGGTGATCACGCGAAACACCGGGTCGGTGATGCGCAGCTTCAGCACCCAATCACGCGCAGCGCCGAGGTTGCTCCAGATCACACGCGTGGTCTTGTCGCCGATGCGACCAACGCTGGAATAGCCGACGCTGAAGAACGAGCTGCCGCCGTCCTTGCTCACCAGCAATTGCATCACCGGATTGGCACCTTGGCCGGTTGCTGTACCGACACCCGACTCGACATCGACTTGCAGCTGCGAAATGCCTATGTATTTGTCATCGTTCCAGATGTGTTTGGATACCACTTCCATCGGAATCGGCACACCATAATCGCTGTTCTGGCTCTGGTCAAACACGCCGATCAGTCCATTGTCGTGGTTGCCGACGGTCAACCGATTGATGAACGCGCCGAACTTGTGCCCGTTGAAGTGACTGCCATCTGGGTTTTGCCATTCGCACCACGTGCTGCTAAGGCCGTCGTAGACCCAGGTGGCCTCTGCCGAGTGAAAGTGCAGCACATAGAGCGGATGCCCGCCCATCATCATGGACCAGCCCTCGCAGTCGCTCACCGTGCTGTAGCGGCTGAAGATGTCGTCAATGTCCTGATCGCTGATCTTGCGCAGGCTAAAGCCCTGCAGGCGCGATGCTGTTACCCCGCCTTGCTTGTTCTGGAACAGACCGACGACACCGTTATCGAACTTGGCGAGTGACCACGGCGCGGCGAGGCCGAATTCCTGGGAGGCGCCGGGGATCAGCGAGAAGGGAAAGTCGGGGCTGCCGGAGTTCTGCCAGAATTCAGTGTAAACGTCTCCGAACAAGTGGAGCACCGAATGATCAGACAGACCGTTCCGCAGGGCCCCGGCTCCGCTTCCTGCAAATCCAATTTGCACAGCGGGCCAGACAGTGGGGTCAACCCCTGGGGAGATTTGGGACAACTGGAATTGACGTCCATCGGATGCGGTCACGATGAAGTAGCCGTCCTGCCACGTCACCGTGCGCGGGGCGGTGGTAAAGTTGCCGTCCACGATCAGCGTGGGACCGACACCCGTCACCATGTTGTAGACATAGCCGAATGAGCCGTCCACGATCACGAGGTACGTCCCATCGTCTGCCATTGATACGTCTCCCGAGCTGGTGGCGAGGTTGCCGATATTGGCGACGTTGCCTACGTTGTCGGTCGAGTAGAGCGTCTGCGCGTTGACGATGAACTCGAGCGGAGTGCCGATCGTATTGACCGGCCATACACCGCGCGTCGGGTTGGCCCCTAAGTTGGCAAGCTGCGTCAATCCCCACCGTCCTACGAGAGCGAAGTTCGTTCGATCGCGCTCCTTGCGGATGTCCACATAGCAGTTGATGCGCCGCTGTGCGGTGATGGCCGGGGACGTTGACTTGGTGCCCACGCCGAAGAGATCCACCCTCATCCGCGCGGGTTCCCATCGCTGTAGATGTTGTACGTCGCATACGACTTGCTCACGATGGCCTGGTCATAATCGGCGATCACCTCCTTGATGTTGGTGCGCTTGACGTTGGCCTTGCTCTCTTCGGCCTGCTTCATCAAAGCAGCGAGTTGCAGCTGATTCAGCAGGCACGGCCAGCCCGCGCCCATCAGTTCGATGGCGAGGTTGCTGATCATCATCCGCTCATAGCCAAGCGGCATCGATAGCGACTGCGTGAGCGAGGTGAAGTCTACCTGCGCCTGCGTCGAGTCGATGGTGAGCGTATAGCCCACCAGCGGCACCGGGAAGATGTTGATCACGCCCAGCGGGTATTGCGGGTCGTAGAACAGCGTAGTGGGAATCTGGCTGTTGATGTTCAACTCGCCGATCAGGTTCCACTTGTCCTGCGGCAGGATCGTCACCGGGTAGCGCAGTTGATTGCTGTCGGTGATGAACGCCTGCGTGATATCGAACGGCCGGGCGGTGTTGAAGTTGCCGCCAGGTCCGATGGTGTATTGCTGCTGCCCGATGATCAACGTGAAGGTCCGTTCAAGCGTGATGTAGGACATCAGCTTTTCGTTGCTCCACGAGTCGAGCATCGTGTTGAACGTGAGCAGCGCATCGTTGATATCCGCCGCGCTCATGACTTCGGTGCGCCCGAGATAGCCGAGCGAACGTGCGGCACGCGTGAGGATATCGCTTGCGGTGGTCATTGCGTTGTCGCCTCCACTGGCACCAGCTGCTGGCGCAGATAGGTGTCATAGTTGCCCGTCCAGCCCTTCACGCCGTAGTGGCCCACATGCACGTTGGGATAGATCCAGCCCTCCACGCCGATCTCCTGCATGCGCCGGCCGAAGATGCGATCCTCTCCCCAGCGCAGCGGCACGCCCTGCTCATTCTTCTCTCGCACGCAGGTGAAAAACTCCGTGTACATGCGATCGGGCGCAGAGGGATCCGCGCCGGGGTCCATGTAGCAAAGGTCGCCGAACTTCTCTTTGTACTTCTCCAGCGCCGCTCGGCGGATGCGGATGTAGCCACCCGCCAGATATTCCGCCTTGATCAGCGCCGAGCCATCGGGCAATTGACGCCCCACCGGCTGGAATCGATCGGTTGTGCCTTCCACCGGCAGCAGCAAGGGGCGGGCCGTCCAGGTCTCCCACGAGTTTTTTTGCGGGTACGACCCCATGACAATATCTTCGGGCAGCATCACCATATTGATGAAGCTGTGCGGGTCCCACTGCATGTCGCTATCGATCATGAAGATGTGCGTGGCGTCGGGGTCTTCGAGGAAGCGGTTGAACAGCGTGTTCTTCGCGCGGTCCACGTAGCTGTCTCCGGAAAGCTCCCACCATTCGTGTTCGATACCGTACTTGCACAGTATCTGGATGGTGGCAACGGTGGAGGCGATGTAGGGCGAGAAGCCGCGCATCTCATAGAACGGCGTGGCGATGATTACCTTCATGCGGGGCGGGTAGTAGCGCACGCGCAGGGTGTGGTAGTCCTGCCGCAGCTTGAGCATCGCCTCGCGCCCTTTCAGCTGGCTGCGTTGCCCATCGTGAACGCGGGTGTGGATCAGGTTCTCCTCGATCACGTGGATGTTCTCGCGCTGCAGGAGCTTGAGATACACATCGAGGTCTGCGATCACTCCAACGGTATCGTCCCAGCCGCCCACGTCGATCAACGCCTGTGTGCGATAGAGCGCGGCGCCGAAGTAGTGATTGCCGTAGTAGAGCTGCTTGAGCCACTCTTCCCTTGGCTTGTTGGTCGGCCGCGGGATGGAGAGAAACGGATGCTGCGTCACCGGACGGCCATCGATGTCGATAAAGTCGGTCTGGCAGGCCACCATCTCGAGATACGGATCGCGCTTGAACTCGGCCAAGCACCGCTCAATGAACGTGTGGTCGAGCACATCGTCAGCCGCCAGCAGCATGAAGAATTCAGTACTGGCTGCGGCGAGCATCTGGTTCTGCGCCTGCGCCACACCGCGGTTCTCATCGAACTGCAGGAACTTGACGCGCGGGTCGGTGAATTTCTGGATCTCGTGCGCGGTGCCGTCCTCGCTGGCGTCATCGAGGACGATCAACTCCAGATCCCCATACGTCTGGTTGAGCACCGAAGCCATAGCCGTGCCAACGGTGTTCATCATGTTGCGTACCGGCATTGCCACCGTGACCTTGCCGCTTGTCGGCGGCATGACAAGCTTGTGCTTCTCGTGAAGCCTCTTCAAGTTGTCGCTGAATCGCGCCTCATTGGGTGCGGAAAGTCTGGTCTCCGGGTGCTCCGCGTCGGCCAGTCGATAGGGCAGGATCCAGCCCTGATAGCGTTGGAAGAAGCGCACGAACCATTCCAGATCGCTCACGTCGTGGAACTGAGGATCGAAGCCGCCGATGCGCTCGACACACTCCTTGCGCATGAGCATGGAGGCGCCGCCGATGGGAATCGACTCCAGACGCAGCAACGTTCGGATCCACGACTCGCGCGAGCGGTTGTGCGCCTTCCACTGGAACTGCTCCCACGGCTCGACTGGCCCCAGCATCCACTTCTTGCCGGTGTTCGGTGTGGGCATGCCCCACGTCGCGCCGATCAGCGGGTGACTGTCCATCCAGCCGACTTGCACCTGAAGCTTCTTGTCCCAGATGATCTCGTCGGCCGAGAGGATGCCCACATACTCGCCCTGGCACATATCCAGGCCTTGATTGATGCCGTGCTGAAAGCCGCGGTTCTTCTCGAAGCGGTGGTAGCGAATGCGCGCATCTCCACACTCTTTGATGACCGCTTGTATGTCCTCGGTAGAGCCATCATCGACGATGATGTGCTCCCAACTGGTCATCGTGGACGCGCGAATGGACGCAATGTTCTTGCGCAGGTAATCCGACTGATTCAGGATCGTGGTAACGATCGATACACGTGGTTTCATACTCTCCTCCCGCAGCAAAGGGCCATCAGATAATTCGCCATTTTGTGGAATCCGGTGTGTACAAGCTCATCGTTCATCGAGAACACGTACACGTTATTGAAATGGCGAAGCAGCAGAGACTTCAGATCCGGCATTGACTTGCAGTTGACGTGCCCGTCCTTGCTGATCTGTGATGCGTGCTGCTGTGACTCCAGGGAGGGGATACCGATAATTGCTGTTCCATTTGGCTGCAGGGGATAGAACATGTTCTGCAGGAACTTCTCCTCGTTCACCGGCAGAATATGCTCCAGCACGTCTAGCGCGTAGATCCCGTCGAAACTGCCCTCCGCAGGACCGTGCAACAGGTCGTGTGCATAGCAGTCGAATTTCCAGCGCGGCGTCATGCGGTGATTCACGTCGCGCACAAATGCCGGATCAAAGTCGATGGCGGTGAGCTTGCCCACTTCAGCCTGTACCACGCGCGTGAAGAATGCATCGCCGCAGCCGACCTCGAGCACCGAATCGCAGCCGGCGAGCATCTTGGCAACGAACTTGTAGCGAGCAAGCGTGAAGATCAGCCGCTTGGGATCGTCCATCCACGCTTGGTTGGTCATCAACCCGAGTGTTTCTAGGCCGTGCTCGCGCCGGTAATCCAGCATGATCTGGAATTGCTTCTCTTGCGTGCGCTCCATCATGCGGCCACCTTCATCTTGTCGATGGCTCGCGCGAGCGCGATGCGCACTGGCGTGGTGTCCAGCTTGGTGGTTAGCCGGCACTGCGAGCGCGGCGCTGGGAATGTAGCGGCGAATTCCGCCTCATCCCAATACGTGGCTTGGAGTCCGAGCAGTCCGACGATCTCGGTGGTGGTCACCGCGCCCTTGTTGACCAAGTGATAAACGCCGTTTGCAGCGTGGCCAACGACCAGGTCAGCTGCGATCTGGCACATCTCATCGGCGTCGCTCAAGCTGTTCCAGCCGTGCAGCACCTTGCCGGTCAGCGCGTAGTGGCGGATCTTCTCCAGCAGGTTCTTTGGGTTCTGCGAGTCATCGAAGGGCATGCGGATGCGGCACACCACGGCATCGGACTGCAACGCGACATCCGACACCAGCTTGGAGGCGGAATAGGTCGAGCCCTCGAAGTTCGGGGTGGAGTCCTCGCTGAACTCGCCACCGGTGAAGATGCAGCCAGACGAGAAGTGCAGAAGCCGAGCGTTCCAATGTCGGCAAGCGTCAGAGAGCAGGATCGGATAGACCGCGTTGGCAAAGATCGTTTCCGCCTTGTTGTATTCGCACTGATCGACGTTCGGGGTGCCGGTGACGCCGGCGCAGTTGACTACCCAATGCGAAGCAGGGCGGGGACGCTTCGCATTGAGGTAGTCGATGATCTCGGTGTGGCTCTTCTGGATCGGGTTGTGATGACGCAACGCGTGCATCATCTTGCCCGCAATCCAGCCGTGGCCTACGACGACAATGTTCAAGGGTGATCCTCCTTCTCAATACACAGGGTCAAGGTCGCGGCCGTCTGCGGGCAGAAGCTTGCGACCTTGGGCTCTTCGTATTGCCGGCAGCCGATGTAAATCAGCACCAGCGCAACAGCGATGCAGATGTAGATGTAATACCTCACTTCAGCAGAATCCCAACGCGCGACCCCAGCCGCACGAAGCGAATAAGGAACTTATCTCGCAAGCCCCGGGCGCGCAGCGCGACAGGACCACAGCCCAGCTCCAGCTTGACCAGCACTTCATCGGGGATCTGCGCATCACTCAACTCCTCAAAGTTCTCCACGACCGCGCCGGCTCGCTCCACCGTATCGAAGACACCGGCCGATGGTGAGTCGTAGGTGATGCCACCGGGCAGCGATGGCGTTGCCGGAACGAGCTCGAGCAACGTCTGCCAGCACTGCAGGCGAATAGGAGCTCTCAGATCGGTAGCCTTGCCGTTGTCGGCGATGGCTTGATTCAGGTCGGCGATGAGCTTGCCGCGCAGACCGCTCGGCGCGGGATCGCCAGCGGCAGAGGGAGCCGGCGCAACGGCGGCGCAGGCAGAGAGGAACAGGGACAGCGATACGGCGAGTAGCAACTTCATTTGATGTGCTCCTTAATGTAAGTCCAAGACGCGATCGCGCAGAACACGATCACCGCCCACACAATGCCGGTCAGCCCCTTTTCCAACACCGCCCGGCGCAAGTCCTTCGCCTCCTGCCGCGAGTTCTTTGTTTCCTGCAGAGTGCTCTCCCACTTGCGCTGGAAAATCCGCATCTCGGTAGCCAAGCACTTCACATCGTTGGAGAGAGCAGCCAGCCGCTCGATGTTCGCTTGATGCTTGATCTCGAGCTGCATCTCCATCGACTTCTTCCAGTCATCCCAGGTCTGCTCGCCCATCCTCGATTACCCCGATAATGCTCGGCTCCCTGAGCACGACTAACTCGACTCCCTTCACCGTAGTGATCTGGTGACCGTTGGTGGAAAAAATCACCTTATCGCCCTTCTTAACCTCTACGGGTCTAACGCGGTAGGTACCGCAATGCTTACAGCCGTAGGCCTTGCCGGGGCCGGCATATTCAACGATGCCGATGTCCTCTTTGAAGTCAGGATCCCACGCCAGATGAATACCGCCGTCTGACACCGTTTCCGGCGGCAGACGGCGGATGATGACGATGTCACCCTTGGGAGCGATCACGCGGCGAAGCTCGTGCAGTTGATCAGGCCCATCTTGTTCAACTGGAACGCGAGCGATGAAGCCAGCGCCCCGGAGCTGATCGAAAGACCCTGAATGCTGGGCTGCGAGACGCACGTGGTAACGCCGTAGAAGCCGATGGCGTCGGTCGTGGACTGGCCCAGCAACGTGCCCAGGCTGTTGCCGTCGCTCAGTTGCCGCTGAGCATTGCTTGACGAGAGTGGCATGATTAACCCCCCAGCCGGCAGCCGAGCTCGTCGTAGTAGACGGTCGTGCCGTACAAGATGTCGATACGAGTCGGGAACACGTCGTTGTTGATGTCGTATGCCCGGATCACGCGCATGCTGATGTTGCGATAGGTCTCACGTGCCGCGAAGTCCACACCCTGCGGAATCTCCAACGGCACCATCACCAGACCGAAGGCATCACGAGTAAACGCGATGTTCTGCGGATTGTTCGACGTGGAGGTACCGGTCAGCCAGGTGATAACTGCGGCCGTGCTCGGCCCCACATCGACGTTCTGATACGGTCCCGACGTAACGATGGCCGGCGTGATGGACAGCGCCCAATTGGTTGTCGCCGATGCCGCGGTGCTCGCCGTCACGGTGAAGTTCTTCAACACACCGGTCGAGCGACGGGTCTGCGGGTTGATGTTGTTGACGCCGTTGATGGTGAAGACCTCGCCCACGGCGATAACATCGGTTGTGAGGCCGCCCACCGTGGAGATCGTCGCGCCCGTCTGTCCGTTGCTGGTCACCGTCATGCCCACGCTGGTGTTATGCGCGGTGACGGTCAGGTTCGCGATGTTCTGATCCATGTAGATTTCGTAATTGCCGATGGTGGCCAGGTAGCCTTTGACCAGCGCATCCTTGGCGGTCGGCATCACGAACGAGGGCGACAGGCCATTGGCAATAGACCAGTACGCATTCGGGTTCAGAACGAGCGTGCGGTTGTCCTGCGGCGCCGCGTTGTCATCCATGCGCCGCCCGGTAAGCTGGACCGACGAGGAGAACTGCGACGGTGTTACGCCCGGCGTGCCCACATAGTTGCTGATGGACAATTCCTGCGCGAGCACGTCGTTGTCCACGGTGTTGGCAAGCGTCGCCATGCCGGGCTTCAGATAGCGCTCGGAGAACTCTTCGACCGTCAGCGTCAGATCTTGCGAGGTGAACTGAAAGTCAACGTGCTTCTGGTTGTTGATGGTGATGGAGACCGAGGGCTCCGCGATGTTTTGGACCTGCAGGCCAGCGCCCGAGGCAACCGTGAACCGGTTCGGCTTGCGGACCGTCAGGGACGCTCCGATTTTGACGAACTGATTCTCAAACTTGCGGTTGACGCGATTCGCCGCCACGAGGTTGTTCTCCAAGATCACCAGCGACTCTTTGGTGATGATCGAAGGAGTCAGCAATACCTGTGAAGACATGATTTACTCCAAGGGTTCAGTGCCGCGTGCGCCGACCCTGCGGATCCGCATAGCCCATCTCCCTGCGACGACGTGCCGCGTATGCCTCGACACTTTCGTTCTCGGCATCTACGGTGATCGTCTCGGAAGCTGGTGCGATCGGTGTGACAGGCTTCGGTGCGGCTGAAATGACCGGAGCAGGCGCGGGCGCAGCGGTAAGCTTTGCCTCGATCTGCCCAAGCCTCATGATCATTTGGAAAGGGTTGAGCGTGAACAGCTGCTTTGCTTCAGCAGGGTTTTGCCCGAGGTAGTACAGAAGCTCCGGCCCTGCTTCACTCTGCCGGATCGCATCGACTGCCATCATGGGCACTTCCACATCCGCTCGATAAGCAACCTGCTCAAAGTCTGCGTGCTTCTCGCGCGCCTTGACTTCGGCTTGCACAAATCGCTCATTCGCCGCACGCTGACCCTCTTCGATCGCACGCTGTTCGGCCGCGGCTTTCGCTTCGGCTTTGGCGTCTTCGATCGCTTTGCGTGAGGCCCAATCGGCGCGCTCGTCTGTGTAGGCGAGCATCGCCGCTTCCCACGCGGCAGGGTCATCGTATGCTTCACGGATGGGCCGAATCGGCTCGTCATCTGCTACGACGGGCTCAGGTTCGGGTTCCGGCTTCTTCTGCTGGAGCTGTTCAACCAGCGCGAGCAGTCGAAGCTTTTCTGCACGTTCTTGCTCTCGTTCCTTTACCAACTCATCTAGCCGTTTCTGAACGCCCTTCGCCTTCTTAGGCTCGTCATTCGCGGATGGCTCTGCTTCCGGGTCGGTCGCCGATTCCGACTCAGTCTTGTCCTCGACTTTGGCTTCGTCTGCCTTAGTCTCGGGCGCGGCCGGTGGTGCACCCTCGTTTGTTGCATCAGGTTTGGTCTCTACCACAGGCATATCGCTGGTCGAGCTCAAAGCTGGTGCCCCGCTGGTATCCAGCAGATCGAGAGTGGTGTTCTTTTCGATGTCCATGGTTCTCCTCAGTAGGTGAACAGCTGTCCGTAGAAGTTCGCGCTCGTCGTGCCCAGCACGAGAGCCGCAGACGTACCGACAGGCGGGAAAAAGTTATTGCCGAATGCATAGGTGGACAGTGCCGCATCCGTGGTCTTCAAGAAGTAATAGTTGCCGCTCGTGAGCCCCGAGATCGTGCCGGTCTGAATGCTGAAGCGCACGCGCGCGTTGTGATTGAAGCCGACACCACCTTGGAACGTGATTGTGCTGTTGGCTGCGCTCACATCGGAAGAAGTGCAGCCGTATGCCGCCAAGTCGTTGATGCGGCAGTGGCCTGCGAACTGGTCATAGTTGAGCGACTGCGCGACCTGCTGCAGATCCACATAGCAAGTGATCGTAGAAGCCGGGAACGTCGATCCCGCGGTATTGCTCGATACGAACAGCACGTTACTCGCGCTGATGACATACGTCGGAATGCCATACGAACTCGCGGCGCCAGTCGTCACCGCCTTGAGCGCGCTGGTGGCGTCACCGCTCAGATATCCACCGGTACCATAGTCGTCCGCCATCGCAATGAACGAATGGCGCACGTCGTAGTCGCCGGTACCCTCGCGACGCAGCGTGATCGTGACGCGGCAGGTGCCGATGATCGAAATGATGCCGGTACCGGATTGATAGTTCCTGATCTGTACTCGGCTGCGCAGGCCATCAGAGGAAAAGGTGCCGTTCGCGTTGGCAATGACATCGGCAGGGAAGTCCATCGCGCCGCGCGCCCAGCTTGGACCGTTGCTAACGATCGGGCCCTGGAACACACACGAGTTGGGATCGCACAGGGAGATGATGCTGCGGCGATTGCCCTCGAAGCGAAGCCATCCCTTCCAGTTGCTTTTAAAGGCCGACTGTTGATTGATGACCGTGCCGCCACCCGTCGAGATGCCAGTGGTGAAGAAGACCAGCACCTCCAGAGGAGAGTTATACGGTTGCGTGCCGGTGTTCTGAAATATGACGTTGCAACCGTCTCCCAACTGTCCGATGTTCTGCCCGAGCAACCCGGTGGCGTGGAACGAAGAATCGCCACCGCCGGTCGAGCGATACTCAACCCAATTGTTGACCGACGACTCGAAGAAGTTGTCCTCAACCAGACCGTCTTCTGTGAAGTTGTTGACGCCGATGTTGTGAAACAGAATGGCCGTGCCACTTGCAGAGTGCCGGCACTTGCGAATGCGCGCGCCGTTCATGCTCAGCATCTGAATGCCAATGCCGCCTGCTGAACCGCCTTGGCCTACCATGCGCAGGCCTTCGATCACGTCTTGGATGCCGCCGGGACCGGAGACGCCCTGCCATTGAATCGCCGGTCCGGTGGTGGCCACTGCGCTGTAATCGATGATCGCTTGACCCCAGCAGCGAATCTGCAGCGCTTGTCCAGGGTTCGCCGCCGCCGTGTTGATTCCCACCGTCGTGGTGAATGTATACGTGGTGCCGGGCACAGGCAGAACGACCGCGCAGCCGCGCGAGATCGCGGTGCTGCAAGCCTTCTGGAAGGCGGTGCTGCCGAATCCGCCCGCGATGGGCTCACCCCAGCCGTGGTAGTAGTTCCAGTCCGGTGTGCCGGTGGTCGCTACCGACATGGCCCACAGCTTTGCGTTGCTGGTGTTCGGCGTGACTGCGAGCAATGCTGCCGCTTGCGACGTGCCGCCTGTGCCGCCTTGATTGAGCAACACCGGCAGCGGCAGCGCGGCCGAGCTTGCGAAGCTGGTGTTCAGGCTCTTCCAGTGATAATCCGGTATCAGCGCGGTATCGTCCGGGTCGCTGATCTGCAGCGTGTGCGTGCTGCCGCCCTGTCCGAAGATCTGCACGAACATCGGCACCTGCGCGATATCGCTCTTCGGTCCACCGGTCACCATGCCGGCGGCCCACGATGTGACAGGAGATCCCAGCGGCGAGCTCTGCGGCACGTACTTGACGACCGTCGATCCGTTGGCCGGCGGGATCACCGTAACGCTCGCGCCGATGCTCACCGGGAACGGCCCGGCGATATTCATCCCGGATGTCGTGATCTGGATCGGCATCGTTATGCCATGAAGCTGTATGTCATACCGGCCTGGAATGCAGGCGTCGCGCCGAAGGCGCTAAAGGTCACGGTCGAACCCGCCGCGCTCACCGCCTCGATCGGCTGGAGGAAGTGGAAGCCTGGGGCGATGAGTTGACTGAAGACCGCCGATGGATTATTGAAGCCGCTGTTCGTGAATCCGCCGATGGTCATCATCGCGGCGCTGCTGACAGAACTATCCAGGCCGATGCCGATGAGCGGGGCGACCACTTGGTTGGCGTTTTGGGTGCGCAGGCCATACGTCGCGGTAACGCCGTCCTCAGATACGCCGATGATTACCTGCACGCGCGCGTTCGTGCTGTTGCCGCCCGCGGGGCGGAATGCGGTAGATGTCCACGTCCAGCTTGCCGTGGTGTCTGCGATGAATCCGCTCACCATCTTGCGGTTGAAGTTGTTCCACAGGCCATGCAGCCCCGGTTGCCAGCCCGCCGCCGCGCCGCCGTACTGCCAGTCCACCGTGTTTGTGCTGTTGGTGCGGAAGCTGCCGATGTAGGTGCCACGCATCGCGGTGGGACCGCCGACGATGTCCCAGCGATTGAGCTGGATGCCTGCCACCGTGGTGCGCTCTGCCGAGAACGGGCCGGTGCCGATCGTATTATCGCCAGCCCATGCTGGACTGATCGCAAAGAGGATGCGCCCTTGCACCGCGTATCCGTACACGTCATAGTTGCTGTTCGTGGTGACTTGCTGCGCCCCGGTACCATTCGTCACCAAGATCTTGGTCTCGCTGAACACATCGGTGCGCCAGACCAGTTGATCCGGGTTGTAGTGCGGCATCTGTGCGCCGGCGTAATTGCACACGAACAGCGCATTAGCGGCTAACACGCTGCTGCTCATCACCGGCTGACCACTCACCAGCGACAGCCGGCAGTTTGGATACTGCGGCGTGTACAGCAGAAGCTCGTCTGCACTGCGCGGAACGAATGTAGTCGTCTCAGGCATTTGCCTTGCTCCTTGTCGCCGCCTTCTTCTTCGCGGCGATGTTTGCTTCATTCATCTTGCCCTGCTGCTTGATCTTGGCGTCATTGAACGCGCCCTGCTGCTCGAGCTTCGCCCCCTCTACGGCTCCTTTCAGGCCTAGTTCTTTGAGCTTCAACTCATGGTTGAGCAGCATCTCTTGGACCTTGATCTCGAACTCGCCCACCATCTGCGCAAGCCGCTCTTCCGGCCCTTCGGCTTGACCTTTCGCTGCGACCGCGGCCATCTTGGTCTCGAAGTCGGCGAAGATCTTGGCCATCTTGGCTTCGAAGTCCTTGGTGATCTTCTCGCGATCGATGGCCCGGTCCTTGTCGTCGTTGCCGAGCATTGCAACGGCCTGGTCGCGCTCGCCCTTGAGTTGCTGCAGCTGCTGCTGCAACGACATGACCATGCCCTTGGCTTCTGGCGGGAACTGATCGAGCTTCTTGTTTAGCAGATGAGGCGGCAACATGGACATCAGGCGCGCAGCGATCTCGTCCGCACCGGGCCAGTCCATGTTCTTGGCGATCAAGTCACCAGCGATCTGACCCGCCTGCGGCACGACCTTGATGAAGCCGAGCATCGAGTCCGCAGCTTCCGCGCGTTTCGTCGCGAAGCTTGGGCCGATGGTGACTGTCACGTCGTACTTTCCGAGCTTTGGATTGAATAGACGGCGTACTCGACCGTCTGCCGCTGTCTCTTTTCCTGACGATTGGCCCAGAGTCGGATCGATCTTGACCCGCTCTTCGGTGTCATCTTCACGCAGTATTGTGAGAATACGTGGCGTGTCGTAGATCTTAGGGATAAGGTCGATGAGAATATGCCCGGTGAAACGAAGCGATCGTGCCAGATTGTCCACGTAGTGGAAGCTTCCAAGGTCCGTGACTCTCTTAAGCTCACGTAGCGCCTTTCCTGATTCGTCGTAGGTGCGTTCCTGCTTGGTGCTGTCGAAGCGAATGCCGGTGGTGCCCATCATGTCCTGCTCGGCACTCATCTCCGCTTCGATAATCGCCGCTGGCGGGCCCGCGAACTGTTGACGCTGGGGCGGGGGAGCAGGCTTCCCACCCAAAGCGGTAGCCTTGTAGAGCAGGTAAGGCAGAGACTTGTTGTTGGCCTCTTGCCAGCGCTTCTCGTGGCCTTCAATTTGCCCTTCCTCCATGATCCATGGTGCTTTGGGAGCGAGCGCGATCAGCTCGGTCTTGGAGGTCGCCCAGAAGTTCTTCATGCGCTGGGGATCCTTGGCGTTGCGAATGACCCCGGAATACGTCACTTTTCCTTCAATATCGACCTCATCACCGATGCATTTGACAATTGGGATCCACGAACCGAGCCAGTCGGTTTCCTCGAGGATCTCCCATGCGGTCAGCTTGTACCACTTGATCTTTTTGGTCTGGACATCGCGCTCGTTCTTTCGCGGAGCCTTTGCAAGCGACGCGTCGAGCTCATCCTCCCAGCCCACGTGACCATTCTCCAGCGCAACGAGTTTGCGGGTCTCAGTCTCAATGCAGTAGTACTCCGCGATGCGCACGTGCGTGGTAGTGGACCATGCTTTGTACTCGTCGCCCATCCCTCCTTCTTCCCAGGCCATGATTGCGGCCTTGGGATACTTGGCTTTGAACTCGTCTTTGGGGAGTAGGTCGGTTATGAATGCCCACTTCGCATCACTGCCATCTGGCTCTTGGCTGTCGGGGTCCAGATAAACGCGAAATGGATTGCGAATTCTCTTGATCCTGGCAACCTGATTGAAAGTGTCGTCATCTTCGTATTCCGTGACCACGCGCCAGTAACCCCATCCCCCTGACACTGCGGAATCAAAGCCTGTGTCGTATGCCACGTCAGCATTGGATTGCCTTTCGATGTTCTTGATGAGCCCCTTGAGCATCTTCGCGGTCTCGGGGTCGCCCACATCACCGACAGGCGAGACGTTGATGCTGGGGCGGTTCTGCCGCTGGTCGTTCGTGATCTGATGCACGAACGTGGGCATCTTGTTGATGGTCAGGCAGGGACGCTTCTCGATCGTGCGCTGCGCCTTGATCGCCTCGGGCCATTGACCCTTGCCGGTCTTGAACTTGAGATCATCGATCGCTTCCTGACGATTGGTGGACTCGTTGGACTCTGCGCGGGCGAATTGCTTGACGACCTTGCGAAGGAAGTCCTCGAGCTTGGCGCCCTTCTTCTCGCTGGTCTTGGTATCGCCGCCAGCCGGTCCCCGGTCCGTCTTGGCGCTAGGCATTGTCGGTTAGCACCCTGTCGCAGCACGCTGCACGCAGCTCCTCCTTCCATACCTCGAGCTGCTCGGCCCACGTAATGGCGGTCCACCATTCGATATCGATGTGACCCTCACTCACCGTCATCTGGCGCGGGCAGATCAGGCTCACGCCGTCGCGCATGATGAGCGGCACGTCGAGCACGTAGCGCATGCCGCAGATGGGAACGACGGTGCGCACGCCGATGTCGTGAGCAACGTCCAACGCGCGCTGCAGGCCCTGGGGATCGGTGACGACGAAGACCAGACCGCGCTCGGGGTCCGGCCAAAGGATCATCCCGTCGGCAGCCGGATCGGCTATCGCAAGCGGATAGTCCTGCTGCGTGAACAGGCGCTCGAGGATTTTGGCTTTGGGTTCAGCGAGCATTGAGCTTATTCGCCAGTTCTACGCGATTGCGCACACCGAGCTTGCGGAATGCGAAGTTGAGTTGACATTTCACGGTGTAGATCGAGATCTTCAGGATCTCCGCGACCTCTTTGTTGTGCTTCCCCGTAGCAACGAGTCGAGCGACATCGGCTTGCCCTGGCGTGAGCGGGTCGCCGACCTTCGGGTTGTAGAAGGTGCCGAGCCGTTGCGCCATGTATCCATGCTCCAGCGTAGTCATTTATCGTCCATGCCGAGCAGCCTGCACGCGCTTGGTCACGCCAAGCTTCTTGTACGCGCGGTAGATGTGCGTTTTCACCGAGCCGGGACCGATGCCGAGCTTGCGCGCGATCTCTTTGTTGGCGAGACCCTTGGCGAGCAGATCGATGCACTGGCGCTCGCGCGGACTGAGCTCCTCTCCGAATATGGCCGGCAGCGGCCCTTTCGGTCTGGGCGGTTCGATTGGATATAGATCATTCATCCCATTCAACCTCGTGCGGTGGTACGCCGGTGCGCCAGCATTCTTCGCAGTACTCCCTGAATGTCTGCCGGTGAGCGCGCAGCTTGGAAGGCTCGTCCTCAGTGACCTGTACCGTTGCGCTGTACGTGCCCTCGTTGGTGATCCACATGAGCGTGACGACCTCAGCATCGAGTGCGATGTCGTAGCGCTGGAACTCTTCGGGGCGCGCGGTGGTGATCACTTGGCCGGGTCGCTCCCACACGATGCGATCAGGCTGATGATGTCGATCAGCGCGGCGTATACGAGCAGCCAGAAGCGCTTCATGCCAGATCCGCCCGCGCCTGGTCGATCTTCGCCTGAGCAACAGCAAGCGCCTTCTGCGCCCTGCTTTCCACCGGCCCGATGGTGTCGTTGCCAGAGACGATGGCGGTCGCGTCGGATACTTGCTTGATCGACAGCTGAATACCGGGCTTGTCAGAGCTGAAGGTGAGCGTGCCGTCGCTGTTCTGCGTGACTGTGATCATCTCAGCCCATCCATGCGCGCGACTCCTCGCCTTTGCTGTATTGAACGACCTGCACCTGCGGCACGTCCGGCTTGCGATCTGGCATGCCGATCGACTCACCCATGGTTCTCAACGCGTCCGCGGCGTGCGAGTTCTCGTCATGCTTGGGCTCTCGCGACCATTGCCCATGCTCGTCCACGTCGTAGGCGTAATGGCGAAGCGCCTGCAAGCCCTCGCTGCACTTGTCCTCATCGATCCGAATGCGCCCCCAGATATTGCGCGTAGCTTTGATGCCCAAGTCGATCTTCGGCACGCGCGTGACGGTCTTGACCTTGTGACCTGCTGCTTCGAACTGCTTGCGGATGCTCGGCGCGGCCACTGACTCGTGCTCGGCGTCATGCGGCAGGTAATCAGTGCCGTAGACGTAGCGGCGGTCTTGCAGCACTTGCAGGTAGTGCGGCAGCTTCTTCAGTCGGTCCTGGAAGAAGTCGATCACGTTGTACTCGAAGCCGACCTTCTGCACGAACCAGACGCTGGTCATGTCCGACCAGCCGAAATCCCAGAAGGTGTGCACCGGGATGCCTTCGATATACGGCACGCGGCCGATGCGTCCTTCCATCGTGGCGTCGCGGATCTCCTGCGCGTAGATGGCGCCCTCGAGCGTGATGCGACAGCCGCCTTCATAGACGTGCATGTAATCGTCCGGGTGATACATGCGCATCTTGTCGATCTCGCGCAGACTCTCCGCGCTCAGGTAGGGATTGTCCTTGTACGTGACCTTGTGGAGCTCGAGGTCGCTGCCGTGCTCCGCAGCGCGCTTGATGAAGCGCTGATAGGTCTCGTCGCTCTCCAGGATGGGGTTGAACTCCAGCCAGATCTCGCTGCCGGGCTTGCGGATCGTCGGGATCAGCGTGTTCCACGAGGTTTTCGATACGTTGTTCGCCTCGAACACAGCGCACACGTCGATGGCCTCTTTCGAGCGGATGGAGTCGATGTTGTGGCGCAGGCCCTCGAACATGAACTCGCTGCCGTTGGTGCCGACGATCGCGTGGTCGGTGATCTTGAATGACGCCTCCATGCCGAGCGCGCGGATCTGGTCTTTCAGCAGCGCGTGGACGGAGTCTTTGATCGATCGTTGGATTTCGCGGCAGCAGAGGATACGGGTTGGTTGCGAGTAAGCCCGGATGAGAAGAGCGCGGGCAAATGACCAGGACTTGGCGGAATCGCGGCCGCCATAAGCGACTTTGTATCGCTTCGGGTAGAGCAGGAACTCAAGCGCTTCCGGTATCTGGACCCGCACGCACAATCTCCACGATGACCTTCGATTCAATCGGCGTGGGATTGTCGGGATCGCCGGCCACAGTTACAGCCTGGGATGGTTTGCCGTCAAGCCGGTCGCCAAATTCCTTCAGTGCACTGATCTCGCCTGTTTCTACCGCTTGCAACAGCTTCTCCGCGAGATCATCAAGCGCTTCCAACTGTGACACCCTCGAGCGCTTTTCCAGTGCTCTGAAGATCGCATCACGCCACGGCGTTCCTCGTGCGGCGTTTTTGTTCCCTATTGGCGCTCCACCGGCCATGTTGCGGACAACCTAACCTCTGATCCGCTGACGAGATTTCGGCGCGCTGCCTGATGCTTTAGCACTACCTGAGCGCCTTGCTTGCGGGGTTGGCTTCGATCCACCTCCTTGCGAGCCACGCCCGTGAATCTTGCTGCCCTCTGGCGTCATTTTCTGCGCAGGATCGTAAGGCTCGTCAGGGTCTTGACCGTTGTTGATCGGCAATCCGAAGTACTTCTCGGTAACTGGCTTCCAGCCGCTCATTTTTTCTTTCCGGGTTTGTGCAGGAACTTGCCTAGGTTCTTGCCGTAGTCGCGCGGCGCTTGCGCGGGCTTCTCCGGCTTTGGAGCGTCGGGCTTGGGATTCATGATCAGCCGACTTTGTTCTTCGGCCGGATCATCTGCGCACTGGCAGGTGCTGAGCTGGGTATTGGAATCTTGCCACCGCCCGGGCGCGAGCCCGAACCTACTGCGGTGTTCTGCGGACGCGAACTGCCGCCTGTGCCGCCTTGCTTCGCTACAACGCGCTTGGGCATGAAAATCTCCATGTTGAAGTTTTCACCGACCTAAGCGATCGCATGTGACGACCTCCCCAGGTCGGCGAAACTGCCGCGATCATTGCGCAGGAGTTCGTTGCATGTCAAGCAATGTAAACGACATCTAGTACGTTGGCATTACGTGCATGCCCTTACGCCGCTTCGCCCGGTTCTGTTTGCCGATTGTCAAATCTGCTGCCTAGTACATAAGCATGGTCCCTGCAATAGCCGGTCTCGCCTTTCGTTGTCGCCGACACGCTCCACCGATTCGAGCAATGCGGATGCTTGCAGAGAGAATCTTCCGGTATTCCGTTCGCGGCGATCGGCATCGCCGGCAGCTGCACGACTTTTCTAGCCACGGTTTTGCTCCTTTGCAAGCCAGGTGTTGATGTGCTTCAAGATCCCAGTGCGTGTCTTGCGCTGCGTGGGGTGTGTGAGATTCCAGCCGCGAATCTCGTTTAACGTTTGCTTCACATCGACTGCAGGATAGAGCTCGCTGAACTCATCGATCATTGCCTGTGTTACTTGGAATTCGGTTTTGTCTACAAGGGGGATCGCCACAACACCAGCCGAGAGCTCGGGCTTTTCGAGCTCGACGCTGGTTTTTCTAACAACCGTGGAGATAGAACCAAAGGCTAAATCCTCAACACCGTGCGTCACTGGTTTTGGTTTTGGGGTTAAGGATGGTTTAGGGATGGGGATGGGGATAGATGCACTTGCTTGGCTTTTGCTAAGCAATTGCTTGGCTCTTGCTTGATAGCCTTCCCGCCCTGCAGCAGATCTTGCGCGGCTGATGTTCTCGGATCGCTCGATTTCCCTCTGTATACGCTCGTTGTACCAACCGTCGTCGCATCGCACAAAATAGCGGTTCAGGATGTAGCGCAAAGCCTCGATTTCGTCAGCCGATCGGCAGTTGGCGATGCCGGCGCACTCCTGTTCGTCGAGCGGCAGCGGCCCTTTCTGGTCCCAACAGTGCATCAGGAACAGAAGGTAAATGCCGTGCTTGAGCGGCGTCAGGTGGCGCGTGTCGCGAAGGTAATCGCCGGTGAATAAAGGCAAGTAGGCAAATGACATTGTCGAACTCCCGACATAGTTCTGGTGTACTATGTTAAATGATTAACAGCGTATTGACGATTAAACGTGTGTCAGTATAGGATGCTCCAATGATTACAATCAAGCAAGCAATGCTCATCACCGGCAACCAGAACCTTCGCCGACTGTGCCTTCAAGGTCGAGTTCAAGGGGCGTACAAGATTGGATATCAATGGGTTATCCCGACTCCGGTGATCATTTTGCCGCCGAAGCCGAGAAAAAACAAAAAAAAGTGACGCTGCCTACTTGACACATTTCCGTGTACGTGTAGAATCACTACATCGACAACGTACTGAGGAGAAAAGAGATGACGATCCGCCAAAGCCGCGCAGCAGAACTTACCCGCAACGCATGGGCCGTACGCCGCTCAGACCGCCGTTTGGCAAAGTCTTACATCCGGTTGGCTAGGGCTTGGCTGGCAAGCCGCGCGACTCAATGGCACACGGGCATGGTATGAGGCAATGCAGAGAATGCGGTAGGCCTTTCTACGGACCCGGCTTTTATTGCAAAGCCTGCGCACGCCACCCCTAACCGACAACGTACTAATGGAGGATCAGATGTTTCACCCAACCCGCAAGTCAACCAAGGAGAGCAGCATGAAAAGCAAGCAGCAAGGTGTCATCGCAATCGGAATTCTCTTCGCCCTGATCGCGGGCGCGTTCATGGCGCCGGTCGTGGTGCACGAAGTGAGCCCCGGCGTCGAGAAGCACGGCCGTCAGTAAGTCTCCTCCCGAGACGCGTCACCTGCGCAGTGGTGAGCTCGCCGCCGGCCTTTTTCTCTCGGGGAGAAAATCATGTCGAGAAGTTTCGGTCTGCCTTGCCCACGCTGCAAAATGCCCTACGCTGGCCCTTGGGTCGTCTGCCACATGTGCGGGCACGACAAGATCCTCGAGGCCGATCTGCTGGCGCTGCAGGGCGCGCGTGACGACCTCGAAGAGATGTCCGACCTTTCCACCTGGGAGCGCGAGCATGTCCAATCTCACTAACGCACCGTTCTTGCCATCGAGCGCCAGTCGAGTGTGCGACACCGTGAAGGTTGCGCTGAGCGATTCTCTGTGCTCCTCGGTATTCCAGCGCGCGCTGGCGTCGGCGATCGGCCATCGCGATGAATGCGAGCTCGGCCGGCTCATCATGAAGGCTTACAAGGAATACGAAGAGGACGAGAGCGATGAATAAGTCAGAGAGCATCAAAGAGCTTGCCGCGGCTCTCGCCAAGGCTCAGGGCCAGATACACGGCGCGAAGAAGGATACGGATAACCCGTTCTTCAAGTCCAAGTATGCCGACCTCGCGTCGGTGTGGGACGCCTGCCGCCAACCGTTGAGCGATAACGGCCTGTGCGTGACGCAGATGGCGCGATCGATCGAGGGCGGCGTCGAAGTCGAGACCATGCTCATGCACGCATCCGGTGAGTTTGTGAGCGAGTCGCTTGCCATTCCGGTTGCCAAGCAAGATGCGCAAGGATTCGGCTCGGCGCTCACCTACTGCCGCCGTTATGGACTGTCGGCCATCGTGGGCATCGCGCCCGAGGATGACGATGACGACGGCAACGCCGCAGCTCAATCTAAGCCCAGCGAAGCGTTCAAGCCGCAGAAGCCGATCCCGGCGCATCGGCGCACGCCCGAAGAGATCTTCTTGACCCTATCGCTTGAGCAGCAGGATCACGTGAGCCGCATTGCCGGGCGCATCGCCGACGCGTTCCTAGCCGGCGAGGACAAGCTCGCTTATACCAAGATGCTCGACGCACGCGAAGCGCTTGACAAGGATGAGTTCACCGGCATGTGGAGCAAGCTCGAGGCTTCGCACCGGCGCGTTCTGAAAGAGATGGGCGAGAAAGAGAAGGTCGATTCGATCAGCAACATGGGGAGAGTGCCGGCATGAGCAAGTACGTGCTGAACACCGTCACGCGCGACCGCGTGCTCGCGCAGATCGGCAAGATGAACCTATCGCGCGCCTGGGACATCACCATCGAGCCTCACGTCAAGGCACGCACCAACGAGCAGAACGCGCGCCTGTGGGCCCTGCATACGAAAGCCGCCGAGGTCACCGGATACACGCCGGCGCAGATGCACGAGCTCGCGCTCTCGCGCTACTTCGGCGCGCAGAAGCTGCAGGTGGGCGAAGCCGCAGTGGTGTGGATACCCAAGAAGCGCAGCAGCCAGCGCGACGTGAAAGAGTTCGCCGAGTTCATGACATCGACCGAGGAGTGGTACGTGTCGGATCTTGGAGTTTGGCTGGATTGAGCCGGAAGGAAAAATATCATGCCCGTGTTAGACAGCTTGGCTGCGCGCTTTGCTCGATTCTTGGTCTCGGAGATACGCCACCCGAGCTACACCACGTTTTTGATTCTGCTGCTCGCGATGACTGGTTGGTTGTGCCACTCTGTTCTGAGCATCATCGGGGTGGTACCGGATTTCACGGGCTGGGCCAAAGGGCTTTCGAGCGTGCTTACAAGATGACCGAAGCCGGTTTGCTTGCATGGACGATCGAGAGAGTGCAGAAGTGAACTTCAACCAAAGGAGAGAAAACATGAAATCGCTTATTTCCGTATCGCTGCTCGCCGTGGGCGCAATGCTGATGATCATCGCCGCCAACATCATCTCTTGCAGCTCGGCGCGCGCTGAGTTGCCTGGGCAGCCGCCCGGAGTTGCAGGGACGCCGCAGTTGTGGGAGTTCCACATGTTCGCCTATGCAGTCGGGGACGGATCTGCGCCGCCGAACTTTGCGAATGGTCCTGTTGCGCTGGTTCCGACCGCGACGCGAATCCAGATGTACGCGAACGAGGGAACGTGCAATCAGTATCGAGACCTCATGCGCACAACGATGGTATCGACCACGCTGCACATCGGGACAGGAAGTACTAACGCGGAGATCGGCTTCTACTTCTCTCCGTGCATTCGTGTGCAGTGACGCTGGAGTGCGAGAAGAAATGAGCGAGAACTGGGAAACGTTGAAAGGTGACTGGCGCCAAGTGACTATTTGGCAAGAGACAGAAGACGCAGGAGTCCCCGCGCCGGCGATTCAGATACGCACTTACTCCGGAGTCGTCGGTATCAAGCAAGGCGACAACGAAGTGTTACTCAATCCAGAGACCATCCCGGTTCTCTGTAAGGCGTTACGGAAGCTGCTCGCATGACCGCCCCGCCGCTGACCAGAGAGCAGGCGCAGGTGTTGGTGAACTGGTTCGGGGTTGTATCCGAGCTTCATGAGAACTTGGAGTTGATCGAGAGATTCGGCGAAGGCGCGACCCCAGAAATAGTCAACACGGTAGACCCCATGCGCGCCCTGATTGCGATAGCGGAGAGCGAAGAATGACCGACAAGCAGAGCGATACGCCGACACAGAATACCGACGGACAAATGATCGACCCTCGCGACGAGCAGATAGCGCGGGAATACAACATCCTGCATGCGGCCGAGTTGGCTGAAGAGCAAGATTACAACGCGAACGTCCTAGCCGCCCTCGCCCGGGCCAGGAAGGAAGGAGCGGAGGAGCAGAGGAAAGAAGAGCGCCACGACGAATGGCGCGACTACTGGATCAAAGAAGGCGAGAAGCGAGGCGTGGAGGAGATGCGGGAGAAGATCCGCAAATATCTCTACGGAGTTTCTCGATCCATTAGGGGGCAGAGCAAAGCCAAGGATGATCTCCTGGATGACATCATCAGAGCATTGAGCGCGAAATGACGGACGAAGAGATCGATGGCTCGCAGAGGCCATGAAGAAGTGAACAAGTACCGCAACGTGCGCACCAGCGTGGACGGCATCACCTTCGACTCTAAGAAGGAAGCCAAGCGCTACCTGGAGTTGAAGCTGCTGGTGAAGGGCAAGGTGATATCGGATCTGTCCACGCACCCGCGCTTTGCGCTCAAGGTCGATCGCGTGTTTGTGTGCACGTATGAGGGCGACTTTATGTACGTGGAGAAAGGCGAGACGGTGGTGGAGGATGCGAAAGGCTACAAGAGCAAGTCGAGCCAGGCGTATCGCATCTTCTTAATCAAGAAGAAGCTGATGCTGGCGTGCTACGGCATCGAGATCAAGGAAACTTAAGGGGGCCCTCGTCTAATGGTGAAGATATTTGGCTTTGACCCAAATGATGCAGGTTCGACTCCTGCGGGCTCTGTCACGATTTCTCAACAACCAACGAAAGGAGTGGCTAGCGAGTGTATTGAAGAAAACGCGGAAACGAGAGAGGACACCGGCCCTCTGAGCGGGCCGGAGTCTTCTGATGATTGAAGTACTCAACTGGATCATCGCTCATCCGTGGGCCACCTTTTGGATATGGGTCGCAGTGCTGGCATGGATCCAAGTATGGCGATGTGGTTGAGCATACGCAGCATGACGAGAAATCGGCGAACGTCCGATAACGGATGTTATGTAAAGCGGATATATGCAATTAGAATGGTTCCAATGTTGCACTTGCACACAGGTACTATGTGAATGTCCTCGACCTCTTCAGCGGCATCGGCGGATTCAGCCTTGGGCTCGAGCGAGCCGGAATGCGAACGGTCGCATTTTGCGAAATCGAACCCTTTTGCCGCGCGGTTCTTCGGAAGCATTGGCCGAGCGTCCCGATCTTCGAAGACGTCCGATCCCTACACGCTGCCGCTCTTCCCGCTGCTGTTGACGTTATCTGCGGAGGGTTTCCCTGCCAGGACATCAGCCTTGCAGGGAAAGGCGCCGGTCTCGACGGCGAGCGCTCCGGCCTCTGGTTCGAATACCTGCGACTCATCGACGAATGCAGACCGCGTTGGGCGATTATTGAAAACGTCGCTGCTCTGCGCGCTCGAGGATTCGACACGGTCGCGCATGGCTTGGAAGGAATCGGCTACGCCTGCACGCCGTTCGTGGTTCGTGCTTCAGATATTGGAGCGCCACACCAGCGCGCCCGAGTCTGGATTGTTGCCCACCCCAACAGCCAAGGCGAACATGCTCGCGCCCTCGATGCAGAAGTGGCCGGGGCATCGCAACTTGTGGCCGACGCCGGGCGCGAGATTGGGGGACGACAAGCGCGGGATGCCGTCTGCGGAACTGGCGCAGAAACGGTTCGATCAGGGCAAGAGGAATCTGGACGATGCGGTGAAGCTTTGGCCGACTCCAACATCGTCGCTCGGCACGAAGGGCGGACGAGTGACGCCGCGCAAGAGCAAGGAAGGCGGGACGCTGATCGAAGCAGTGTCAGCGCGAACGGATTGGCCGACGCCGACATCGCGCGACTGGAAGAGCGGCAGCAAGGGGACGCAGGGCAATGCCCGACCACTGAGCGAGGAAGTTGGTGGGAGTTTGAACCCGACGTTTGTCGAATGGTTGATGGGATACCCGAAGGATTACACGATGCCGGTGCAAGGATGGGTACCGAAAGCAGTGCGGGCGAAAAATTTGAAATCAGCCTGCGAACGGTGCGGTTGCGGGTCGGACCTTGGCTTGCATCACACGGACGAAAATCGCAGCAACAACGCGCCCGAGAACTTGGAAACGCTCTGCGCATCGTGTCACACCAAACACCATTGGGAGAACGGGAAACAACCTTGGCGCAAGCACTCTGCTTCGTGCACGGTCTGCAGGAAGCCTGCGAAACGCTTGGGGTTGTGCGAGACGCATCGCAGTCGCTTCTTGAGGCATGGCTCGCCCTATCTGAAGAAAATCAAGAGTGGGCAGTCATATGTGCTTGTGGAGGATCGTGGGTGAGTGAATGGCCGAACGTCGGGCGCGTAGCGCATGGTGTCCCTGAGCGCGTTGACCGCCTTAGAGCCCTCGGAAATGCCGTCGTCCCGCAGATCCCGGAAATCATTGGAAGAGCAATTATGAGCGCCCACACATGACCATGCGTATCCCTTGGCACCTGCACCACTCGTTCGTCGAGCACTGCGTGGCACTGCCGGCGCTGCCTAAGCCCGAGGACATCGTCATCGACAAGCCGAAGTCTACGAAGGCGGCGAAGAGCGGAGGCTTTCGCGGCAAGCAGGCGCGCGCGCAGGAGGCGGCAAAGCGGAAGTGGGCGGCCAATCGCAAGGCGAAAGACACGAAATATTGAGGCAAAGGTATTGACACGACTGCGTGTAACTTATATGCTCCTCACATGTTGATCTATTTGGCAGATTTGACGCACACCGGCATGCTGGTGGCCTCCAACACCTTCCCGCTCGGTGTGGGCTTGATCGGCGCGAACATATTGAAGGAGATGGACGATGCCCACGTGGAGCTTTTCAAGTACCCCGCCGACCTTGATACCGCACTACTTCGCCAAGTCCCCGATGTCATCGGATTTGCAAATTATTCTTGGTCCTGCAACCTCGGCATGTCCTACGCCCGCCGCATCAAACACCGTTGGCCCCATGTCGTCATTCTCGCCGGCGGGCCAAATTACGGTAGTACCGACGAAGAGCACGCCGACTTCTGGGACCGGTTCCCTTTTGTTGACTTCTATGTATACAAAGAGGGCGAGGTTGCTACCGTGGCTCTCTTGCGAGCACTGCAATCTGGAGCCTCCACACGCAACATCCCAGGATGCCACTACGTCAAAGACTGGCCCGACTACTCGCAGATCATCAAGCCCGAGCTCGGGCCGCGGGTGAAGTCGCTGGATACCCTGCCGAGCCCCTACGTGGCTGGCCTGATGGACAAGTTCTTCGACGGCATCTTGATCCCGATGACGCACACCACGCGCGGATGCCCGTTCAAATGCTCATTCTGTACCGAAGGGACTGCGTACTATGATCAAGTTGCTAAGCGCACTACGCTCGCTGATGACCTCGAATATATCGGAGAGCGCCGCGGCACCGTGCAAGACCTCTACATCACCGACGCCAACTTCGGCATGTTCAAAGAAGACCGAGACAAAGCGCTCGCCATTGCCGAGGCCCAACGAAAATACGATTGGCCTCGATATATTCACGTGTCCGGGGGGAAGAATCACAAAGAGCGACTTTTGGAGGTTGCTGCAATCATCGGGGGCAGTATGGGAGTTGCGGCTAGTCTCCAGTCAACCAACAAGGCAGTTCTCGATAATGTCAGGCGAAGCAATATATCTATCGAACAGCTCACAGGGGTGGCTCGTGAGGGATCCAAGATCGATGCCAACACCTATGCCGAGATCATCCTCAACCTCCCAGGAGACACCCTTGAAGCCCACACGCAGAGCCTCCGTGACGCGGTTAACTCGGGCTTAAGCTACCTGCGCATGTACCAGCTGATCATGCTGCCGGAGACCGATCTCAACACGCGCGAGACGCGCGAGCGCTTCGGCATGAAAACCATGTGGCGCATCATGCCGCGCTGCTTCGGGCGCTATCAATTTCACGGAGAGGAGTTCAACTGTGCCGAAATCGAAGAAATCTGCGTCGCGCAGACCAGTCTTAGCTTTCAAGAATATATTGAAGCCCGAGAGCTCGATCTTACCGTCGAAGTTATTCACAACACGAACCTCTTCCGTGAGCTTTACGGCCTTTGTCAGGTTGCGGGCGTCGAATGGTTCGATCTTGTGCTTCGTTTCCATTCCAAGCGCAATCACTACATCCCGGCGCTCTACGAAGAGTTCCGCGACAACACTGTCAAACCGCTCTGGGAAAGCCGGGACCAAGCGCTCGCGTTCGCGCAAGACCACTTAGACCAATACTTGAACGAAGAGCAGGGCACCAACGAGCTGTTCAACGCCAAGGCGGTCGCGTTCTTCAACCTGCAGGAGCAACTTCATGAATGCATGTACGCCGAGGCCGCAATATTGCTTCCTGGGTATGTCGATTATCTCCGTGAAGCCAAGCATTTTAGCCTCATGCGTAAGGTTGACCTGCTGGAAGGACATTCGCAGTCAGGACGATATTCTTATGATTTCCCTGCACTTCTGGAGATGGACTTTGCTGTCGATCCGCTTGCGTATCGACGCCTCGTCGATATTGAATGCAGCCATGATGACGCCCAGCGAGAGACGATTTCGCAATTGGTTAGACAGTACGGCACGAGCACAACCGGGCTCGGCCGAATAATGCTGCGCGCGCATATCAAGCGGCTGTTCCGCCAGATCAGCGCGGACGGCAAGACCACGGACAAGGGTTTCGAGATGAGCTACCGAAGGAGCACAAATCTTGGCGATTGAGCTTGTTGCTTGTTTCAGCATGTGGGCCGGTATCTGCGGGAATATCGTAGTCGCTAAGTTTGAGACTGAGGCGCAGTGCCAATCCGCTTTAGCCGAGGTCAAGAAAGCGCCTACGTTAACCTACGCATTTTGCCGACCGCCACAGGGAGAGCATAGATGAGAGTACTTGTAACCGGCTCCTGCGGCTATGTCGGCTCCGCACTGGTGCCCAAGCTGATCGCCGCCGACCACGATGTCATCGGCGTTGACGCCATGTGGTTTCGCGACGATGTCACCGAGAACAAGAAAGACGTGCGCACGCTGACCGACATCATGGGGGCCGACTGTGTTATCCACTTGGCTGCTATCGCAAACGACCCCAGCGTTGACTTCTATCCTCGCCGATCTTGGGAGACCGGATGCCTGGCCACTATGCAGCTGGCCGCTGCTGCTGCCAAGACCGGAGCACGCTTCATATACGCCAGTTCTGTGTCTGTGTATGGGGCAGATCGTGGGATGGTCACTGAGGACATGGATCTGCGCCCTCTGACCGACTACAACAAGACAAAGATGTGCGCCGAGCGCATCTTGCTGTCGTATCCCGAGATCCGCCCGCAGATCATCCGGCCTGCCACGATCTGCGGCCTGTCGCCGCGCATGCGCCTGGACCTGTCGGTCAACACCATGACTATACAAGCGCTCACCACTGGTGTGATGACCGTGTTCGGCGGCGATCAGTGGCGCCCGTCGATCCACATCGACGACATGACCGATCTGTACCTGTTCATGCTCGATCACCCGGAGCACGTCGGCATCTACAACGCGGGCTTCGAGAACAACACGCTGATGGACATAGCCCGCGAGGTGCAGGAGATCGTCGGCGGTCAGATCGTGGTCACTCCGCAAGTCGATAAGCGCTCCTACATGGTCAATTCCCAGAAGCTCTTAGAAACTGGCTTCCGGCCGAAGAAGTTCATGCACGATGCCATCATAGAAATGCGAGACGCCTATCAGCTCGGTCTGCTGCTCGACTCGCCACGTCACTACAACCTGGGATGGATGAATCACCTGCAGCTGGAGGACAAGTGAGAGTACTAGTCGTCGGCGCCAGCAGCTTCACCGGCCGTCACTTCTGCGAGCACGCCAGCAACAAGGGCGCCGATGTCATCAAGGCGTCGCTGCGCACCTGGAGCTTGCCGAAGGTCATGGACGTGGACTACGTCGTCAACTTCGCCGCTCTCAACGTGGTGGCGCCCTCGTGGCAATACCCAGGCGCCTACATGCGCGTGAACGTGATCGAGACCACGCGCCTGCTCGACTGGCTGCTCGAGCAGAGCATCAAGAAATACGTGCACATCTCCACCCCCGAGGTTTACGGCAATGTCAAAGGAAAGATTACCGAGGCAGTTCCACTCCAACCGAGCACCCCATACGCGGTTTCACGCGCGGCAAGTGAGCATATGGCCCGCTGTTATCATCATCAGTACGGTCTGCCTGTTGTGTTTACTCGGGGCTGCAACGTTTATGGACCAGGGCAGCAGCTCTACCGTCTCATCCCAAAGGTGATGTGGTCGATCAAGAAGGGCGTGCGCTTCCCGCTCGAGGGTGGCGGTACCTCCCACCGCGCCTTCGTATACGTGGAAGACATGTGCGACGCGATCTGGCGGGTCATGCTCGACGGTGAGGCGCCCTACGCCTACAACGTGAGCGCGCCCTACCTGTTCGATATCCGCTCGATCGTGGGCATGGTCGCCCACAAGATGGGGCACTCGCTCGATGCCATCGCCGATCACAAGCCCGCGCGACCCGGGCAAGACCCTTGCTACAACTTGGACGTGCAGGCGATCCGATCGCTCGGCTGGTATGACCGCACCGGCATCGAGGAGGGTCTTCAGCAGACGCTGTACTGGATGAACGCCAACTGGCAGATGCTCAAAGATCAATCGACCGACTATCAGGTGGAGCTATGAACTGCATCATCTTCGGAGACCGTAGCGACATCGCGCAGAAGCTCCGTCCTCTGCTGCAGGCCGACGGGTGGAGCGTGAGCGGATGGAATAGAGACTACTGGAATCGCTCCGTCGCCGATCCTTGGGATCTGCTCTTGATACCGATCGGCACCGTCAAGCCGGTGGGGCCATGGTGGTCTCAGACAGATTTCGACTGGAACAATGCGGTTTACACGAACTGTCTGCTGCCGGTAGAGATCTGCCGCAAGCATTGGAGGCAACGCAATCACAATGCCGCCGTCTGCTTCTTTGCCGGCGCCAATCCGAACAAGCCGATGGAGAACTATAGTGCGTACTCGGTCGGAAAGATGGCCCTACTCAAAGCCTGTGAACATCTCGACTTGGAATCGCCCGATTGCAAGTTCTTTGCTCTGGCTCCTGGGACAGTTCTTACTAAGATCCATCAGCCGACGCTGGATGCTGGCGTACGAAATCCTGTGCTTGAGCGCGCGATGGCGAAGGGACAGGACATCGACAAGAAGGTGGCGCTGATCTATGAGTGCTTGAAGTGGTGTATAGCTCAGCCTAAGCATGTAATCGGCGGCCGAAATGTGTGTGTCAGTGACATGTGGGAGCACTCATGGTATGCGAAGTGGCTGGCAGGCGATCCTGAGATGTGCAAGCTTCGCAGGAAGGAGTCGTAATGAAGCTCTCCGAAGTCCTCGCAAAGTTTCTCGAAGCCAAGGGCGTCACGCACATCTTCGGCGTGAACGGCGGGGCCAACCTTCACCTTATACATGGAGTAGTAGATGCCACGAAAATCAGCTTCATCCCTTGCACTCACGAGTGCAACGCAGGATTTGCAGCAGACTCTTATGCGCGCCTGCGTGGGCTTGGAGTCGCTATGGCCACTTCTGGACCTGGAGCAACGAACCTTATCACTGCAATTGCTACAAGCTACTATGACTCGGTGCCGGTCTTATACATCACCGGAAACGTCGCCACCCTTCGCGCGTCGAAGCCGCTCGGCGTCCGACAGTACGGGTTCCAAGACTTCCCCATCTGCGACGCCGTCCGAGACTGCACAAAAAGAAGTCGCCGCCTTGACGGGGCAAACGTTCTACACGTAGTAGATATCCTCCAAGAGCTATGCGACGCAGCGAAACACGGCCGACCCGGACCTGTCCTTCTGGATATACCCGATGATCTCCAACGAGCTGACATTCCTTATCCAGAACGCTAAGCGCCCGCTGTTCATCTGGGGCGCGGGCATGCGGCCCTACGCCGAGCAGGCGCGCGCCTTGGCCCGCTCGCTGGGCATCCCGGTTGCGTGCACCTGGGGCGCGATCGATCTTCTCAACCATGATGACCCTTTGATGTGCGGAGGCTTCGGAACCCATGGCACAAGAGCTGCAAACTTCGCCGCTGCTAATGCAGATCTCCTCATCTCTGTCGGATGTCGTCTTGACACCAAAGCAACTGGTCACCCAGCTCACTTCGCTAGAGCTGCTCGAATTGTTATGTGCGATATCGATCGAGCTGAAATCGAGAAGTTTAAGCAACTCGGGCGTGCCATCGACATCGGAATCGAATCCGACGCCGGAGAGTTCATAGCCGCAATGGAAGGAATGGAGCGCAAGACGCGATCCGTCATGCTCTACGATTGGCAGTGTCGCATCGCCTACTGGAAGCAGCGCTACGCCATGCCGACCGTCACATGGCCCGGCATCAACCCTTACGAGCTGATGCGCGAGATCGGCAAGTACACCACGAAGGACGACATCATATGTTCGGATACTGGCACTGCGTTGGGCTATGTGATGCAGGGATTTCCGTTCAAAGGGGAACGCTTCATCCACGCCTTCAATATGACGCCTATGGGATATGGTCTCCCCGCGGCAATTGGGGCGGCATTTGCAACGGGCAAGAGGGTCGTTTTAATTACGGGGGACGGCTCGATCATGATGAGTTTGCCCGAGCTTGCAACGATCGCACGCTGGAACTTGCCGGTGAAGATCATTTTGCTCAACAACCAAGGGCATGCGATGTGCAGGCAGACGCAGAGGCAATGGTTGGGAGCTAAGTACCCATCGACCAGCATCGAGGGCGGGCTGGGCTTTCCTGAGTTCACAGATACCGCCACAGCTTTCGGCATTAACACTTGCGCTTACATATCGACCTTGCTGGACCCTGACTACCATTGGCCCGCGTTCTGCGAGATCGACATCCACCCCGACGCCCAGCTGATCCCGCAGGCGAAGTACGGACAGCCGATCGAGGACGCCGACCCGCAGTTGCCGCGCGATGAGTTCCGCGCACAGATGATCGTGGACCCGCTATGACCGAAGCCGAACTGATCGAAAAAGCCGCGCAGAAGCACGTGCTCTTCTGCGGCGAGCGCATCGTTGACGTGTACCACTATGTCAAGCCGCTGGGGCGCCCGACGAAGGATGCGATAGTGGCGGTGGAGCTGGTCAATACCGAGTTCTTCGAGGGCGGTGTCACGGCGGCTGCCTTGCATGCCCACGAATTTGCAAAGGGCGTGGATATCTGGGTCGGCGGCGACTCGACGCACAAGGTGCGCTACGTCGAGTCGTCTCACTTGCGCAAGCTCTTCGAGTGTTATTGCAAATCTAATGACGATGTGGTCACCCCGACGGGCCGCTGGTCGCTGGATTGCTACGACGCCGTGATCGTGCTCGACTACGGCCACGGCATGGCCACACCGGAGTTCATCAAATCCCTGGCCGATTCTCGCTACGTGGCCATCAACGTACAGACGAACAGTGGAAACTATGGCTTCAACCTTGCGACGAAGTACCCGTATGCGGACTATCTCTGCGTCGATGAGCCCGAGGCGCGGTTGGCAACGCAGAATCGGCATGGACCCATCGAGGAAAGCATCTTTGCGCTATCGAGCATGGCAGAGAAAGTTGTCGTTACTATGGGTAAGGCAGGCGCAATTGGCTGGTGCGCTGGCGAGCTTAGCCGGTGCCATGCATTCACTGACTCAGTCGTTGACACAATCGGAGCAGGTGACGCGTTCTTCTCGATCACTGCACTGATCGCAGAAGAGGCAGATATGCCAACGCTGCTGCGGGTCGGCAATGCAGCCGGCGCTCTGAAAGCTCAAACGGTCGGACATCGAAAGGCGGTGCGCAAAGATGAACTCCTCGGACTACTCCAACGTTTTCCGCGACAAGCTGATGCTGGCGCTCAAGAAGGTAGAGGTAAGCGGAAAGCACATCGAGTTCAGTCCGGGTAGCGCGATCTATCTGGTGGGCAACGGTGGATCAGCATCCGCCTGCGGCCATATCGCCGTGGATATGGTGAAGAGGGGACACCATGCGGTGGCCCTTACCGATCCCTACGTGATGTCGATGTTCGCCAATGATGAGGGATGGGAAAACGTCTTCAGCAAGCAATTAAGACGGCATGCCGGTGGCAATGACATCCTGGTCGCCATCTCCAGTAGCGGTGAGTCTCGCAACATTCTGTCAGCCGCCTACGTAGCAGATCAGTTGAGCATGCGCATCATCACGTTATCCGGCTTCGCGCCCGACAATCCTCTGCGCACCATGGGCGATGTGAACTACTACGTGCCTTCGAAGAACTACGGCATCGTGGAGATTACGCACCTGGCGATTCTGCACAGCATCGTCAACCCCGGAGTGTGGCCATAATGCACGAGCTCACGCCAATGGTGCCGGTCGCAGCAGCCCCTGTACAGCCCACGATCCACGTCAAGAAGTGCAGGCCCTCAGACGGCTTGATCAGCGCGCCGGCCACACCGGGCGCCGGGTAGCTCACGTTGGCGTGATTGATCGTCACCGTCTGTACCGGCGAGAACGGCGTGCTGGTAACGTCCAGCGCGATCGCCGCGGTGATGTTCTGAGACGCGCTCGTTGCCGACACCACACCCGACACCGACACTGGAATAGAATCCTCGCCGAAGGTCAGGAAGGCGATGCGCGGCTGTTGCGTCGATTCGGTCTCGGTGTTGGTGATGATGCTGTTGGCGATGGCATACTGCGTGAGCGCGGTAATCGGCTTACGGTTGAACCAGGAGATCACGCCGATCTGCGCCCCGGATGTGCCGTTGGTGACGCTGCTCTGCGTGAACACGAACGTCGATGTGGGGCTGGTGAAGATCTTGCCGACGTAGGCGCGCGTGGCGTCACCGCCCTTGATCTCGATCCCGGTCGTCGCGTCGGTGGAGTGATTGCCGGTCGAGACCGGCGAGAAGTCCAGGCCGGTAGTGTTGTCCGATTGGCGGAAAGCGTAAACGTCGTAGGTCGTGCTTGAGTTGAGAGTAGACACCGAGCCGTTGATAGTAGCGCTTGCCCCAGGTCCAGGACCGACGAACACGCCGG
>JADMIO010897362.1_pt1 | contig 40103 bp, 34 predicted proteins | sample 8958161 | NCBI WGS metagenome assembly JADMIO01 (sample SAMN16585339, study PRJNA669376) | soil metagenome | isolation source: Crop rotation soil | place: USA: Cullars Rotation, Alabama | collected 2011
AGGTGAGCCAGTGTGATTACATTTGCGGCCTAACTGTGGCCAGTCCAGTTACGCTGGAGTCACTAGTATTTAGGTGACACTATAGAAGCGGCCGCGACAACTTGTCCACGTGGAATTCTAAGCTTAGGATCCCAATGTGCTGGAAAGAATATGCCTTCGGCTTATTTTTGCCGGCCCGGAAGGAATACACAATTACGGGTTTCTTAAATGCCGGCAGCGCTTCCGTTTTTTGCTTTTTGGCGGTACAGCCCTGCATGAGCAGCAAACAGATAATTAACCCGCTAAGCATTGCTTTATTCATCCGTAGTTTTTTGATGCAAAACGATAGCATTTTAGAACAGGGTTGTTTAACTGATAACCGCAAGGAACGAAAAATGATACGTATTTTTAGAAATGAATAACGTTGCGGCTATTAACCTGCCTGAATAAAAGTGGCCTCCGCTGGCCTCCGCTGGCGCAAGTGTTCAGCGGAGCGTCACTTGTGCCTGAATAATGAAAGCAAGTCTTCATACTTGCGGAACCGGACTTATTCGATCAGTAAAACCGGCAGGACTGTTTCTTTTCCGATATATTGCCCAGCGCTGCTGTAAATATAGTCTTCGGGCGCATAGCAAATCCCTGCACGCACCGGGTTTTGGTGAATGTATTCCAGTTTCTGGGTGATCATGAAATTTCTGTTTAACTCTATGGGGTGGTTATCCTGCTGCCAGAACTGGTAGGTGGTATTGTTGCGGTTGCGTTCGCCGTGTTTCCGGAAGATCCAAAGCATCCAGTCGCGGCGGCTTTCCTGAAGGTTTTCTTCTATGGCTTTGGTAATGGCGAAGGCGGTATATTTTTTCAGGTCCCGGATCACCGCGGTCAGGTCTTTTCCTGCTTCCACGCCGGCCAGCAAATGCACGTGGTTAGGCATGATACAGAACGCATACAGCTGCAGCCCTTTTTGCTCCTGGCAGAATTTTAAACTTTCCACCAGTATATCTTTATAGGCTTTCCGGGTAAAAACATCTACCCAGGCCACCACGGCAAACGTCAGGAAATACAGTTTGTCGGGATCGCGGACCTTGTATTTCGTGCTCATTGGCAGCTGATATTGGTTTCCGCAAGTCTGAAGACTTGCTTTTATAGGTCGGCACAAGTGACGCTTCGCTGAACACTTGCGCCAGTGTCTGTATTATAAATCGTTTTGATTGCTTGTTAAGCTTTTCGCAATCCTGTTGATTTTGGGCTGGATAAACCAGATTCCTATAGGATAAAACCAGATCAGAAAGAACTCTCCGGCAAAATCGCCAAAGCTGGTTTCTTTTTGCAATTCGGCAGTTTTTATTGTTTTGGCTACGAAGTATAAACAATAAAACAGGCAGAACATTGAAAACAGATGCATTGGTATAATGAGGCCAAATATCATGGGATTTATGCCTGGCCTGAAAACGGTTGAAGCGATTATGGCGAAAATGAATATATAAATAATAGGCACCAGAAAGAATATTTTAAATCTATTAACATTTAAGCGGAGAGTTTCTGGTATGGCACGCTGAAGGTCAGTTGCTACTGCCAAAAACCAACCGAAAAAAGTAGTAACAAACACGATTGCCGCAGCAATGAAAATATATATAAGGAAACTGGCAATTTCAAAAACGCCATTTATATTGTTGAATACTAAAACAAAAGATATGAATTGGGCAATAAATGTTACTCCGAAGGTTAGGAGAAATAATTGCCAGTGCTTTGCAATCAGAATTTTTTGGAGTATGATGTGTCTGAATGAGAGGACGGTTTCCTAAAATTAACAAAAAGTAATATTGAAACTCAAATCAAACAAAAAAAGCGAAGCAACTTTGCAGCTGCTTCGCTTTTCAATAGGCATTCGATATTTTCTGCGCTAAAACATACCGTTTCCGGCGCAGTACTTTTTTAGGTTAAAACCCTACGGTTTTCTAAGCCAGCACGCCGCTCAGCAGCGATTCGAAGATCAGTTTACCGTCGGTGTTGCCCAGGTCGGCATCGGCGGCACGTTCCGGGTGCGGCATCATACCGAACACGTTGCGGCCTTCGTTGGTGATACCGGCAATATTATCCAGGGAACCGTTGCAGTCGAATTCCGGGGTTACCACGCCTTCGCGGCTGCAGTAGCGGAACATGATCTGGTCGTTGTCCTGGATCTTTTTCAGGGTATCGGCGTCGGTGTAGAAGCGGCCTTCGCCGTGCGCCACCGGAATTTTGTAAGCCGTGTTGGTATCCAGCAGCTGGGTTGGCAGCAGGTTGGTGGTCTGCGGCTTGATGTACACGTTCTTGCACAGGAATTTCTGCTCCTGGTTACGCAGCAGCGCGCCCGGCAGCAGACCGGCTTCCGTCAGGATCTGGAAACCGTTGCAGATGCCCATTACGTAGCCGCCGCGGTTGGCGTGCGCAATAACTTCCTGCATAATAGGCGAGAAGCGTGCAATCGCGCCGGAACGCAGATAATCGCCGTACGAGAAACCGCCTGGCAACATGATAAAATCGCAGCCCTGCAGATCGTGGTCTTTATGCCAGAGCTTTACTACTTGCTGGTTCATGGTCTTGGTCAGCACGTCTATAACGTCCTGATCGCAGTTCGAACCCGGGAAAATTACAACTCCAAATTTCATGGCCCAAATATAGCTAAATTTCAGGGCTTAAAGGCAAGCGGCCCTACTTTTTAACCCGAAAATAATAGCGTTTGTTGGCGGCGGCGGGCCTGTGCGTTTAAAACACGGGGCATGGCCGCGGTCGGCTGTAATTGTGAAGAAAAAAGGCGTATTTTTACCAGCTTTAAAATTTGTTTTTATGCTACAATCCATGACCGGTTATGGCCAGGCGCGCCAGGAAACCGAGGCCTACACCCTGATAGTTGAAATTAAATCGCTGAACTCCAAAAGCATGGACCTGAGTTTGCGGCTGCCCCGTTTCCTGATGGACAAGGAACTGGAGATTCGCAACCTGGTAACCAAAAGCCTGAACCGGGGCAAGGTGAACCTGAACGTCGATTTTACCGCCAACAAGGCCACCAAAGCCAAAAACCGCCTGAACCGCGAACTGCTGGAAGTGTATTACCAGGAACTGGAACAGGCCGCTACCGCCCTGAATGCCGATAAAAGCGAACTTTTCCGGCTGGCGCTGCAAATGCCCGACGTGCTGGTGGCCGAACAGCCCGGCGACAACGGCGAATCCGAAGCGGTAACCTGGGAACAGGTGCAACCGGCGCTGACGGAAGCGCTTCTGAACCTGAACCATTTCCGGCAGGACGAAGGCCGCGCCCTTACCGAAGAAATTATTTCCTACACAGAGCGCATCCGCATTCTGCTGGCCGAAGTGGAAAAGTACGATCCGGAACGGGTAGAGCAGATCCGCCAGCGCATCCAGAGCCATCTGGCCGAGATCAGTGCTTCGGAAAGCTTCAACGAGAACCGCTTCGAGCAGGAAATGATCTACTACATCGAAAAGCTGGACATTGCCGAAGAAAAGGTGCGCCTCATAAACCACCTGCACTACTTCACCGAAACCGTTTACCTGCCCGAGCCAACCGGCAAAAAGCTGGGCTTCATTGCCCAGGAGATCGGCCGCGAGATCAACACCATCGGGTCGAAAGCCAACAACGCCACCGTGCAGCATTTGGTAGTGGAAATGAAGGAAGAACTCGAGAAAATAAAAGAGCAGATCAACAACATTTTGTAAATCCGGTTACTACGAAAACGCTATGGTTTTCCCGGTAAAAAGCCACGGATAAGCTTCGCCGGGAACAGACCGGATTTTTAATTGTAACAAAAAGGATTTGCAGGATTTTGCTTATCTTTAAGAGTGTAATTCAGATTACTTTATGTTTAAAAAACTAATGATCTGCCTGGGCGCCGTTGTGCTGGGGCAGGGCGCCGTGCAGGCGCAGCACCGTACCTGCGGCACCATGAACAACCTGGAACGACTGGAAAAGGAACATCCGGGTACCAAAGACCGCCGGGCGCAGGCCGAACGGGCCATTCAGGCCTGGAAGCCGGCCACTAAAGTAGGGCAGAAGACCAGCGCCGCCATCATTACCATCCCGGTAGTGGTGCATGTGGTTTACCGGAATGCCAACCAGAATATCAGCCAGGCGCAGATCCAGAGCCAGATCGATATCCTGAACGAAGATTACAGCCGCAAGAACGCCGATACCATCAACATTCCGGCGGCCTTTAAACCCCTGCTCGGCGACATGCAGGTCCGCTTCGAACTGGCCAAACGCGACCCGAACGGCGACCCGACCACCGGCATTACCCGCACCAGCACTACCGTAAATTCCTTTGTAGACGACGACGCCGTGAAGTTCAACAGCCGCGGCGGCCACAACGCCTGGAACCGCGACAAATACCTGAACATCTGGGTTTGCCCGCTGGGCGGCGGTTTGCTGGGCTACGCGCAGTTCCCGGGGTCCGGTCCTGCCACTACCGATGGCGTTGTGATCGGGCATAATTATTTCGGCCGAACCGGTACGGCAACAGCGCCCTTCAATAAAGGCCGCACTGCCACCCACGAGGTTGGTCACTGGTTAGGATTGCTGCACATCTGGGGCGACGAACCGAACTGCTCCGCCGACGACAGCGTAGCCGATACCCCGCAACAGAAAGGCGAGAACTACAACTGCCCGACCTTTCCGCTTATTTCCGGTACCGGCGCTTCCTGTACCGCCGCCGCGCCGGGCGCCATGTTCATGAACTACATGGATTACGTGGACGATGCCTGCATGAATATGTTCTCCGTGGGTCAGAAAAACCGCGCCCAGGCAGCCCTGAATACTTCCCGACCAACCCTGTTCACGTCCGACGGCCTGACGCCGGTAGTGCTGCAGCCGCTGGATGCCGGTGTTTTCGACGTGCTGGCCCCGAAAGCCGGCAATACCTGCAACACCACTATTACGCCCCGTTTCGTGCTGAAGAACCAGGGAACCACGACCTTAACTGCCGCCACCGTTATGTATAAGCTGGACAACAACGCCCCGCAAACCATTTCGTTTACCGGCAGCCTTGCTTCGCTGGCAACCACCAATGTTACCTTGCCGGTCCTGAATAATTTAAGCGCCGGCGCGCATACATACCAGATCTCGGTTTCCCTGCCGAACGGCCAGGCCGATAACAATACCGCCAACGACAGCAAAACGGTCAGCTTTACCGTGGTGCCGCAGCCAACCGGCTTGGCGCTGCCTTTTGCCGAAAGCTTCGAACCGACCACCTTCCCGCCAACCGACTGGACCCGCAACAACCCCGATAACGACATAACCTGGGCCCGCACTTTCCAGGCGGCCAAAGCCGGCATGCGTTCGGCTTACATGAATAATTACGATTATTCCTACATCGGCGAAGTAGACGACCTTATTATGCCGGCCCTGAACCTGACTACGCAGCCTTCGCCGCAGTTAAGCTTCCAGGTAGCGTATTCGCCGAGCTCGTTCTCCATTGCCTCCGATACCCTGGAAGTGCTGGTTTCTACCGATTGCGGCGAAACGTATACCAGCCTGTATAAAAAGACCGGTCAGGCGCTTTCCACCAAAGCCACTACCACCGTTTCTAAGTTTATTCCTACCACCAACGACTGGCGCCTCGAAACCATTAACCTGGCGGCTTTTGCTTCAAGAAACAGCGTGATCCTGAAATTCCGGAACACCACCAATTACGAGAACAATCTGTACATCGACGATGTGCAGGTGGGCAGCCCGCTGGGTGTAAAAGCCGAAGCCTCCGCTACCGCGCTGAACCTGTTCCCGAACCCAGCCAACGGCCTGGTTACGCTGCAGCACGGCGGCCTTACAGCCGGAACCGTAACCGTGACAAACGCGATCGGGCAGGAGGTTCTGCGCCAGCCCTTAACTTCCGGCGCCGAAACGGTACTGCTTTTAACGGAAAAACCGGCCGGCATTTACCTGGTGAAAGTTATCGCCGGCGAGAAAACCTACGTGCAGAAGCTGGTGCTGACCAACTAAAAAAAACGCTATCCTTTTATCTTCAAAAGGTCTTCCGGGAAATTCCGGGAGGCCTTTTTTTTGTTTCCGGGCTTGGGGTTGTGCCGGTTTTTAAAGGTTGCCGGCAACGCGGCCGGGTGGAAAGAAAATGATAGTTTTTCACGGCAAAATGTATTTCTTTGCATTATGCCGAAAACCAGCTACTCCGGAGTTATACGGGTTTTTAAATTGCTGTTCCACGCCGGCCTGGTGCTGTTCGTGGCGGGCTTCCCGGCGCTGCTTTATTTCGAAACCAAAAAGAACGTGGTGCCGCACGGCAACCCGCTGGCCTCGCCGTATTACTGGCTGGTGGTGCTTCCGTTCCTGGCATTCTTTTACGGCTATACCTATTACCTGATCCCGCGGTTTTTCCTGAAGAAAAGGTACGGCGCGTTCCTGGCCAGTATGTTGCTTGTGTATGCCATGTTCCACTTGGTGAAGCCGGTAGAGCTTTTTTTTGCGAACGTGCTGCTTCCGCTGCAGGGCTTAAAACCGGGAAAGATCGATATTTTAGCCCTCGATTTCGTTTCCCTGGTGATCTTCATTACGCTGGCCATGGTGGGCCTGGCCATCCAGATCGTGCGGCAGTGGCGCTTGTCCGAAAGGCGGGCGCTGCAGGCGGAAACTGATAAAGCCAACGCCGAGCTGTCTTTCCTGAAAGCCCAGATCCACCCGCATTTCCTGTTCAATACCCTGAATTCGATCTATGCCCTGATTCTGACCCAAAATCCCCTTGCCGGCGATGCGGTGCTGAAGCTGGGCAACATCATGCGCTTCGTAACCGACGATGCGGCCTCCGATTTCGTGCCGCTGGAAAGGGAAGTTGCCTTTATTACCGATTACATAAACCTGCAGCGGCTGCAGCACGGCAAAAAAGTGCAACTCGATTTTACGGTTACCGGCAGCGTGGAAAACAAGCAGATCGCGCCCCTGATCCTGCTTACCTACATCGAGAACGCCTTTAAGTACGGCATCAGCAACCACGAAGCCGCGCCTATCATCATAAATCTGGAAGCAAGTCCGGATCAACTCGTTTTTTACTGCCGGAACCGTATTTTTGCTAAGCCGCGCGTGGCCGAACGCACCGGCATCGGGCTGCGGAATACGCAGAAGCGTCTGGAACACCTGTACCCGAAGCGCCACGACCTAAGCATTGCCCGCGATGCCGAATTTTATACCGTAACCCTGCGTTTGCCGGCCTTGCCGTAGTTTTTTGCCCCGAAACCCTACCGTTCTGAACCATGAAACTGAAATGCGTTGCCATCGATGATGTGCCCCTGGCTTTGGACCTGATCCGGCTGTATGCCCAGCAGATACCGGAACTGGAACTGGTGCAAACCTTCGACGACGCCATTGCCGGACTGGAATATTTAAAGCAGCACCCGGTAGACCTGCTGTTCCTGGACATCAACATGCCCGATATATCGGGGCTGCAGCTGGTACGGAGTTTAAAGGAAAAACCGCTGGTGATCTTCACCACGGCCTACAAGAATTTTGCCTTCGAAGGGTTTGAGCTGGACGCCCTGGATTACCTGTTAAAGCCCATCGAATTCGACCGTTTCGAAAAGGCTGTGCACAAAGCGCTGGATCTTTTTGCGTTCCGGTTTGCCCCGAAACCCGAAGCCGCCGACAGCTTTTTTGTGTATTCCGAATACCAGGCCGTGAAGATCAGCGTCGCGGAGATCGAATACATCGAAAGCCTGAAGAATTACCTACGCATTCACCTGACCGAGGGGCAACCGGTGCTTACGGCCATGTCGCTGAAAAAGATCCTGGAAAAATTACCGCCGGGCCAGTTCCTGCGCATTCACCGCAGCTACGTAGTGCCGGTTGCCAAAGTGCGCTCCATTTTAAACCGCAAAGTGCAGCTTGCTTCCGGCATCGAACTGCCCGTTGGGGACAGTTACCACCAGCTGGTACAGGACTGGAAAAAGTCCTGAACGGTATTGCTATTTTCTTAGCTGTTTTTATCTTTTCTTCTGATCTGTAGCGTGTTAGCCTGTGGGCTGATGCCTGCGCCTGCCTGTTCGTACAAACAAAACGCCTCTTTGTCCTTACTTCGTTGAAGCCCCTTTTCCTTTAAAATATATTTAAAGCTGCTTGGTCGCGCCTATTAAAAAGCGCGGCGGGCATCGCTTCTTTTTACCACACGCTCACACAGTTGAACAGTTTCCCAACCGGCACCAGGAGTTGCCGGCTGGGGCCTTTTTCCTGGCTTCCGGGTAACGATACCGCCTGCGGGCAACCTTTATTTTTCATTATTTTTCAACCCAATTTTTTCATTAAATGAAGAAGCATTTTCTTTTTTACCTGCTGTTCGTGCTGCTGGCCCTTCATGCCAAAGCGCAACAGCATACCGTAGTTACCATCGGCACGGACGTTACGGCTTCCACCTTAAACGGTCCGTTATCGGTGAATCTGCTGAACCCTACCGGCTATTTTTCCCGGCACATGGGCCTTTACCTGGCTTCCGAGATCAATGCCAATCCGTTTCCGTCGCGGGCTTTAACCAAAATAGCCTGGTATAAGGAAGATACGGCCCGCTACTTAACTACCGGCGGCGCCCTTAAAATTTACCTGAAGCAAACCACGCAAACGGCCATCGGCAACATCCTGGGCGGCAACTGGACCACCGAAAGCACCGGCGCTACGCAGGTGATCACGATCAATAACCCGCCGCTTCCTTCCGGCGCCGGCTGGAAAGAGTTTGCCCTGCCCACGCCCTTTATCTGGGATGGCGTCAGCAACCTGGAAGTGCTGGTGGAATGGACCGGTTCCGGCTCCATCCTGAATACCATCAACTGGCGCTATTCTTCCGTTAGCGGCAACCGTTCGGCCAACACCCTCAATGCCTTGCCAAGCGGTATTCCGGTAAACAGCAGCCTGCCGAACATCCAGTTTACGTTCACCACCTTCAACAACGACGCCGGCATCAACGGCATTTCCTCGCCGCTTGCTACGGTTGCGCCCAATACCAGCATCCCGGTGATCGCTACGCTGAAGAACTACGGCGCCAATACGCTTACTTCCGCCACCATCGGCTGGAAAGTGAACGGCGTAAGCCAGCCCGATTACACCTGGAACGGTAACCTGTTGGGGCAGCAAACTGCCGGTCCGTTAACCCTGGGTAATTTTACCTTCCCGGTGGGCGCTTATACCCTGAAGGCGTATTCCAAAACCGTGAACAATGGTCCGGATGCGCTGGCCGTTAACGATACCACCACGCTGCAGCTGGTTGCCTGCAATACGTTGTCGGGGAATTATACCATCAATAAAAATGCGCCGGCTTCGGCTACCAATTTCCAGTCGTTCTATTCTGCGGCGCAGGTGCTGAACAATTGCGGCGTTAGCGGACCGGTTACTTTTACCGTAGTGCCGGGCACCGGACCATACAACGAGAACATCAGCCTGGTGAGTGTGCCGGGTACCAGCGCGACCAACACCGTTACCTTCGAAGGCAGCGGCAATACCCTGACTTCGGCCAATGAGGCGGTGGTGAAGCTAGACCGGGCGCATTACGTGAAGTTCAACAACCTGGTAATTACCCAGACGAGTGCGGCAACGCTTTGCTACGGCGTGCAGCTGATCGGGCCTTCCGATTTTGCCACCGTTTCGAACTGCACCATTAACATGCCTAACAGCAGCAACGCCAACGTGATCGGCATCCTGACCGGTATGGGCTCCAATTCCAACACCCAGGGAAATTACTGCAACAATTCCCTTTTCCAGAACAACGTTATTAACGGGGGCTATTACAGCATGCGGATCAACGGCCTGCCCGTAACCGGTTCCAACCCGATCGGCGCCGTGAACAACCAGATAACCGGTAACCAGTTCCGCAATTTTTACAGCTACGGCATCTTCTTCAGCAACGCCAAAGGTCTCCGGATAGAGGGGAACGATTTTAGCCGGCCTACCCGCGCCGATGTCTCCACTTTTTTCGGAATTAACCTGGGCAGCGGTTCGGTAAACTGCATCATCAATAAGAACCGTTTCCACAATACCCACGGCGCGGCTACCTCCACCACCGGCGGGGTAAACGGGATAACCGTAGATGCCACGGCAGCGGTCGGCAGCGAGAATATTATTTCGAACAACCTGTTCTACGACCTGAACAATACCGGCGCCATTACGGCTATCGGCGCGAATTCCGCCACCGGTTTGTACATCTATCACAATACCATTTCCATCGAAAGCCAGCTGCGGCCGGCCAGCAATACCAGCAACATCAAAGGAATTAACCTGAGCGGAACCGGCGCCAACGTGAAGTTCATCAACAACATAGTGAGCATCAACACCCCGGGCACCGGAACCAAGGCCGCCGTTTACCTGGGCGTGGCCACTGCCGGTTTTATCACCAACAACAACGCGTTTTACCTGGCTCCGGGCTTAACTAACGCTTTCATCGGTTATTTGACCACCGGGAAAGCCTCCTTAACCGACTGGCAGGCCGTGAATACCACTGCACCTTACGATCTGAACAGCGTGGTAGCGAACCCGGCTTATACCAACCTTACCGCCGGAAATCTGCAACCTACTTCCGCAGATGTGAACAACAAAGGACAGGCTTCCCCGGTAACGGACGATATCCTGGGGGTAGTGCGGAATGCGGCCACCCCGGACCCGGGCGCGTATGAATTTAACCTGGCTGCCGCCGATGCGGGCATCACGGCGTTTATTTCTCCTGTTTCCCCGGCGCTGCCGGCCACGTCGGTACCGGTACAAGTTACCCTGAAAAATTTCGGTTCGGCTACCATCACGGCGGCTACTATCGGCTGGAAAGTGAACGGCATAGCGCAAACGAATTATGCCTGGACCGGAAGTTTGGCTTCTAACCAGACGGTAAATGTGCTGATCGGTAACTTTACTTTTTCGGGCGGAAGCAATACCGTTTGCGCCTGGAGCAAATTGCCGAACGGCGTAGCCGACTCCAATATGGCTAACGATTCTACCTGCACCACGCTGAATGTTTGCGCACCAATGGCAGGTGTTTATACCATCAACAAGAACCTGCCGGCTTCCGCTACGAATTTCCAGTCGTTTACCGCAGCGGCGGAAAGACTGCATAACTGCGGCGTTTCGGCCCGGGTAGTCATAAACGTGATGGCTGCCACCGGTCCTTATACCGAACAGGTGGACCTGCTGAATATTCCGGGCAGCAGCATTGCCAACAGCGTGGTATTTAACGGGAACGGCAATACGTTATCTGCCGCACCAACTGCCCAGAAAACCACAATCCTGAAATTCGACAATGCCGACTACGTGCGGATCAATAACCTGAACATTACCCTGAACGGCAACGGCGGGGTAGGAAACCCGCTATTCACGGCGGTGCAGCTGGTAAATAATTCTGACAACGATACCATCTCGAACTGCACCATTGCAATGCCGCACACGGTTGGTACCAACGCCTATATCGTGGGTATCCTGGCCGGGGTGGATATAACGCTGGCCGGCAACAATACCAATAACTCGGTGTTTATGAATAATACCATCTCGGGCGGTTTATACGGCATCAAGCTGAATGGTAATGCGAACGGTTTAAATGCAGTGAACAACAAAGTGATCGGGAATACGATCCTGGACGGAAATGCTTACGGCATCGCCCTGGATAATGCCGACGGCAGTTTAATTGAAGGCAACGAAGTGAAACGCCCGGTCCTGCAGACCCCGAATACTTTCTACGCGATCAGCCTGAACGGCGCCACCAAAAACACGACCATCAGCAAAAACCGGATCCATAACCTGTACGGCGGCCTGAACGCGACCCTGGGCAGTGGCTACGGCTTGTATTTCAGCGGTACCGGCGCGCCGGTTGGCTCAGAGAATAAAGTGATCAACAACCTGATCAACGATTTCAATACGCCCCAGAACTTCTACGGCATTTACAACAACGATGCGGCCGGGATATTCTTCTACCACAATACTGTTACCTCGCTTCCGGTGGGGGGCTTCTACGGGTATTACCAGGTAGCCGGCGCGGCCGCGAATATCAAATTCAACAACAACCTGGTAGCGGTAAATAACGGCGGCGGCGCCCTGAACCTGTATGCCCTGTACCTGGGAAGCCCGATCGAATCGAACAACAACGTGCTGTACATTAACCCGGCCCTGCCGAACGTGAACTACGGGTTTTTTGGCGGCACCAGTTATGCGAACTTAACTGCCTGGAAAACGGCCAACAGCAATGCCTTCGACCAGCAAAGCGTAAGCGCCAACCCGATGTTCCGGAACCTGAACGGCAACCTGATCCCTTCCAGCCCGCTGGTAAACAATACGGGCAAGCCGCTGCCTGCCGTGCCTTTCGATATGCTGAACGTGGCGCGAAATGCGGTCACCCCGGATGCCGGTGCGTTTGAATTTACCCCAAGCACCGCCGACGCAGCCGTAATTGCTATCAATTCCCCGGTTACCGGTTGCGGTTTAACCAGCCAGGAAACGGTATCCATTACGCTGCAAAACTTCGCCAGTGTGGCGCCGGCCGCCATCCCCGTTAGCTTTAAAGTGGATAACAACCCGGCGGTAACGGAAAACTTCACGGGTTCGCTTCCTTTCAATGGTACGGCGACCTTTACTTTTACCGCCAAGGCCAATCTTTCCGCCCCGGGCGCCCACAAGATCCTGATTACCACGCTGCTGCCCGGCGATACCGATCCTTCGAACGATACCCTGACGGTACACCTGATGAATGCGCAGCAGGCTTCCTTCCCGGTAAACCTGAATTTTGAAACGCCAACTTCAGGCATTGCTGTCCTGAACCGGATCACCAACCCGCATTCTGCCATCACGGAAAATGCCGGCGCCAGCCACGGAACCAGTTCCACCAAAGGCATGATCATGGATGGCGTGGACCATGCTGCCTGGACCATCCCGACGGGTATTACGAACCCCTGGACTACAAACCCGGAAAATTTTGCCGGCGCTTACGTTTGCCTGTCCACGGCTGGTGCCACCCCAACCGATACCCTGCGCTTAAGTTTCGACCTGATGCAGCTGTTTAAAGGAGTAAATGCCAATACCAACTTCCGGGTAACCGTGAACGGCACGCAGGTTGGCCCGACCTACCGGCCGCCGTTTGGTGGCGGCACGCCGGTGTGGCAGACCATAACCGTGGACCTGAGCGCATATTTAAGCCAGCCGACCATCCGGTTAGGTTTTGAAAGCAATGTGAAGGAAGCCTACGCCAACGGCACGGGTACCGCCAACCTGCTCGACAACATCGAGGTGCTACGCATCGCCGGGCCAACCGGTCTGAAGGAAAATGCGCTGCTGCGGCAGGTAGCGGTTTATCCGAACCCCTCGGCCGGCGTGTTCCATATTTCCCTGCCGGCAGGCAAAACCTGCGACCTGACCGTTTCGGACCTGAGCGGAAAGGTGATCAGCACCCGGAAAGCTGTACTGGAAAATGCGGACCTGGACCTTTCCGGAACGGCCAAAGGCATTTACCTCCTGAGAATTTCCACTGAAGCCGGAAGCGCGGTGCGCAAATTAATTATTGAATAAGTGCGATGTGATTAGATGCACGAAGCACAATGGAAGATTATGCTTTGACACAATACAAAGGACAGGCTTTTTAAGCCTGTTTTTTGTTTTCAGGGGGGATAGGAGATTAGATGATCCTGTGGGTAGATCAGTCAAAACACCGACGAAACTGATTTTGAGGATTTAAGAATCCGATAGCAGATACAAAAAAAACAGGTTATGCAAATAGAATAAGAATTTCTACCGCACCAATTTTGTGTTTCTGGTAAGATTGCCATTAGTAATATCAAATTCAGCGTTAAACCAGTCGGTCAAAACTTTCTCAATTTCTTTTTTATTTACGGTCGTTTGATTTCGTCTTGATTTAATATAATGCTCCTTGGTCATTTTTTCAGCCACCTGTCCGAGGGTTTCTAAGACAAGTTCATTTCCAAGCATTTCAGCTAACTTTAATCCAATAATTGAAAAGGCCAGTCCTGAAAGGGCAAGTTGCCAACTGAACATAAATGCTGCCAACGATGCAATTGAAATTATGGACAGCGTCCCAACCACCCAGGTAGGTGGTTGTAATATTTCTAGTTTAAGCCCTAATTGTTCTTCTATTTTCCGTAACCTTAATTGCCTGCTTTTCCGGGGTAAAATTTCAATAAGTGGTAACTCTGGGGTGATTTCCTTTCTGTCAGGTTGAATTGTAGCTTTAATCGCATTCCGGAGTTTATAAAATGCCTGTTGGCTGGTGCAATTCTCTAAATGGTTCAGTTGGATCTTATGCGTAATATAGTCGCATAATTCCCCGAAAGTCGAAATATGTGCCAATTCATTGACTCCGAATTTGATCTGAAAAGAAACTTCGATTTTTTTCAGCAGGTCCTCGATCTCTTCATGATCTATGTCGTTGAGTTGGGAAATACCCATAGCCATGCTGTTTAAATTTCCATAATTACAATTTTGATTCAGCCGTTCTTAGAAATTCAGCCAGCGGTTGGTGACGTACCGTACCAGCGGAATAATGCCCATAACGGTAACGGTCAGGAACAGGAACATGGCCAGGATGGCGCTGAACCACCGCACAAAAAAGCCGTCGGGGAAGCCGAAGGTGTACAGTTCCAGAATAAGGGTAAAGACGAAGCTGGCCAGGAAAATAATGATGAGGGTGCGCTGCCGGCGCGGCGAGATGATGGATTGCCACGTAAAAGCAGGTTTGGCCGGTGTTTCGGCCGGGCGGCGGTTCTTGTAACGGTTCGGGTTGGGCTGTTTCATGGCAATGCGGGCAAATTCCGGCCGGGCCGGCTTTCGGAACGGCAAAGATACGCGATTTAATTTTTTCCGGCGAAAGGTGTTTTTTCGGCTACTGATCTGCACAGGCTTAACCTAAGCGGGGGCTTCCCGTACAACGGGGAAAATTGTCCGCAACTGTACCTTCACTAAAACAAAATCCTATGAAACGAATGATCCGGTTCCTGTTGCCCTGCCTGTTTTGTTTGACTTTCGCCGGTTCGGTGGCCAGCCTTTCCGGCTGCGATTCGGGTTCCAAGCCCGGCGATACCAACGTAGAAGAAGGCAGCGCAAAAGACAAGGACCCGACCGCGCATAACGAGACCGGCGCGAATACCAACAGCGAGATCGATACGCACCAGGATACCATAGACGCCTTAATGGATACCGCCAAACTGAAGAACGACCCCTACGAACGTTCCAAAAGGGCTTCCCACACCGATGCCCCGAACCAGGGCCGTTAATATAGCCTGAAGCGGTTCACCCTGATAAAAAATAAAACCCGACCGGCATGCCGGTCGGGTTTTTACGTGTAAACGATACCGTTTTTTAGCAGCCTATTTAAAGAAGAAGTTGTTCGGGGCGATGCCTACGGTAAAGGAATCGGTGGCGGCGCCGGCCGGAGTGTAGTGGATCACTTTGCCATTCGCAATGAAATTTCCGGCCAGGGAACCGAAAATGCTGTTGTCGTTCGGGTCCACGCCCAGGCCATAGAAGCTACGGTTGATCAGGGCAGCAGTTGGCAAGGTAGTAGCCCCGCTTTCGATGCGGTAAACTTTGTCCTGGTAGCTGTACACAAAGCTGTTGCCACTGGCATTCCGGTTCAGGTCTGCAGGCAGGGCTTTTTTGGAAGCAAAGGTCAGGGTTTGTTCTACGGTGTTGCCATTCAGGTTTACGCGCACCAGGCTGCCGGCGGTGCTGGCGTTCTCGTCTACCTGGTAAGTAACCGGGTCGTACACTTTATTGCCGCCGCAAAGCACCCAGAGTTTGTTGCTGGCATCCAGGGCCAGGCTGTTCGGTCCGTCGCCCACGGTAATAGTGCTTTCCACGGCATCGGTCTGGGTATTGATCACAGAAACGGTATTGCCATCGGAGTTCACCACGTACAGTTTGTTGTTGACGGCCAGCATCCGTTCCGGCATGGCGCCCACCGGAATAGTTTTGATTACCGCGTTGGTATTCAGGTCGATCACCGAAACCTGGCCGTTGCCCGTGTAGCTGACATACTCCGTGACGTAGCCTTTGCCGCCGGCCGTGGCAAAATAGCGCGGCATCAGCAGGTTATTGATCACGCCGGCAGCCTGCAGGGTAGAGGCATCGGCGATCTCGAGTTTGTTGCTGTGGTTTACCACGATGTACGCTTTGCCGTTCGCAATGCCCATAGACTGCACCACATCGCCCAACGGCCGGCCGTTCGCCTGCTCGAACAGGTCGTTGGAAACGGTTTTGCTCTGGAAATTAATGTAGCTGAGGGAACCGTTGCCCTTGTTGAACTGGCCTTCGTTGGTCACGAAAACGCCCTGCGAGCTTGGTGCGATCATCACCGGGTCTTTGATCACATCCTCTTCGCTGGTACAGCCGTTCAGGAAAATGCCGCCCAGGAAAAGGGCCGGCAAAAGGAATTTAACGTTGAAATTTTTCATAAAAAGGGTAATGTAACAGGGGTAAAAAGTTTGAATTTAATTAAAGTTGAAACGCAGGCTTAAACTGTAGTGCCTTCCCGGCGTGGCGTAGTACTGGTAGTTCTGGTACCGCACATCGGTCAGGTTATTTACCCGGCCAATCACCTGGAAACTATATTTGTTCAGGGTAAAGGTTTTGCCGCCGTACACGTGCAGCAGGCTGTAGGCCGGTAATGTTTTTTCGTTTTCGGCATCGGGGAAACGGCTGCCGGTAAAGCTGCCGTTCAGGGTCAGGAACCAGGTTTTATAACTGGTCTGCAGCAACCCGGAGGCAGTGTGCAGCGGCACGTAAACCAGTTGCTTGTTCAGTAGTTCCGGCTCGGTGTTCTGGTAAGTGGCTTTCTGCACGGAACTGGTATAGGCGTAATTTCCCGAAGCTTCGGCCCGGAGATCCGCGGAAAAACGGTAGGTTAATTTGCCCGAAAACTCGAGCCCCGAAGCCAGCACTTCCTGCAGATTTTGCGCCGACCAAAGGCCGCCATTCGTCCCCGGCGACCACTGGATCCAGTTCTTCACCAGCATGCGGTAGCCCGTCAGTTCGGTTTCGGCGGTTAAGGCATTTCCCGAAAAGGTATATTTTACACCCGTTTCCAGGTTGCGGCTGTCTTCCGGTTTCAGGTCGGGGTTGCCGGGTGGCCAGTAGCGGTCGTTAAGGGTAGGCACGCGGTAGCCGCGGGTAAAATTGCCTTTCCAGCTCAGCGTATGCAGGTTCTGGTGCAGGAAGTCGTAACTGAAGCCCAAGGTTGGCGCCGGCGGCGGATTAAAGCCCGGGATAAAGGCCTGGCGCCAGTTCAGGTTCAGGTGCAAATCCCGGAAAAGATCGTAGCGGAACAGGGCAAAGACCGAATGCTGCCATTCTTCTACCGGCCGGGAATAACCGTCCACTTCGCCGGTAAAGAACTTCGAGTCGGCGCCCAGGTTCAGGTTCAGCTTTTCCTTAATGATAAAGGCGTGTTCGGCCTGCGCCTGCCAGGTAGAAATGTCGGTATCGGAAGGTTTCAGGTTGTCGTCCTGGTAGCGCATGAAATCGCGGAAATAAGCCGCTTTTACGGTGGTGTTGCCCCAGTTGGAACGGTAATTCCATTCGGCCATGCTGCGCAGGTTGCGGTTCTGGTTGCGGGCGTGGGTGTTGGTGGTCAGCATGCCGGGCTGCGCCTGGTAATCGCTGGCGGTGTACCAGTTCCGGAAGAAGAATTTTTGTTTTTCCGAAGGCCGGAAAGCGGCGTCGGCGGTAAAGCCGGTTTGGGCGGTAGCGGCGTTTACCTGTTTTTCCAGGCGCTTGCCGAAATTGATGAAGGGAAAATCGTTACGGGCTTCGGAACGGAAAACGGAAGCGGACAGGCCGGCTTTCTTAAACCCGTAACTGCTGCCCAGCCGGGAAAAATACTTGCCGAAGCTGCCGAAATCCTGCTGCGCGTTCAGGCTGAAACCAGGCTTTATATCCGAAGGGGAGGCCAGCAGGATGGCGCCGCCAATGGCCGCCGAACCGAACGTGGAACCCGCCGAACCGTGCTGCAACTGTACGCTGCCCAGCGAATTCACCGGGATCAGGGTGAGGTCCGACAAGCCCAGCGAAGGCAAATTCACGTTGAAGCCGTTCCAGAGCACGGCGGTCTGGCTGGCACCGGTGCCCCGGAAAGAGACCGTGGCAATGCCGTAAGTTTTTACGTAAACTGCCGTAGCGTTTTGCAACACTTCGGCCAGCGAACCGGCGTTGTTTTGCTTCAGGAAAGCGGAATCGATGAGGGTGTGGCGGCTGCCAGCGGCGTAGGTTTCCGCTTTGGCGGCCGTGATCTGCACTTCCCGGATGGCATGGGTTTTCGTGGAATCGGGATGCTGCGCCCAGGTTGCCAAGGGCAGCAAACCGAAAAGACCGGCCAGTACTATTTTACCAATTCCCATTTATCCCGAACGTTATACCGGGAAAAAGAAAACCTGCAAAGCAATAAAAAGGGAATATTACCTGCATTTTCCGTTGCCTTTTACCCGAAAGCATGAAACTCTAAATTTAACGGAAGGCAGGTCTCCTGGCTAGCCTCATCTGTTTGGCCTTCCCATCCCAAAATTCCGGGACAGTGGCAGGGGTAAACAGACCTTTTGCGGAGGCATACAGTTGCGGGAACAGCTCAGGCCTTAAACCTGATTCCCTTTTAAGCGGCTTTCTGCGGTTGCAGTAAAGACAGCACCTTTCCGCTGCAAAGGTAAGAAGAAATGCTGAAATTGTTGACTGCCAGAAGGATTGAATCGTTTAATAGCTGCATGGTTAAAGCATCGGATATTCGATTGGGGGATTGGTGAAACGGTAGGGTTTTCGGCATAAGAACCGGAGGGGCCATGGGTTGAAACCCATGGCAATCAGGCTGCGCGGCGGTTTGGGGCGGCAGTTAATGTTAACATAAATTTACTGTCGGCATCAATCACTGTCGGCATTAATCTCTGTTGGCCGGAACCACTTTTTCATCCTGGAAGTGGAACATTCCAAAGAATTTCGGGAGATCTTGTGCATTAGCAGCCTGGAAGGTTTTTTGGGTGAATTGTACGCTTTAGCCGGTAAGTCGTCTGGCAGAAAAACCAAGCCTGAAATTCTGCGTTCAGCTACCCTGGAATTAAATAGGATTCGGATCTATCTTGGAATTCGCTGCTTCCATAACCCAGCCATTCAACTAGTAAACCATCCAGCCATTCAGCAATTCAACCATTCAACCATTGAGAAATGAAGCTTCCCCGCGAATTTTATACCCGGCCCGATGTGGTGCAGATCAGTAAGGAATTGCTGGGGAAATATTTGTACACGCACATCGATGGCATGTTGACCGGCGGCATGATCGTGGAAACCGAAGCGTATTCCGGCCGCAACGACAAAGCCTGCCACGCCTACCTTGAACGCCGTACCAACCGCACGGCCATTATGTATGCCGAAGGCGGCCGCGTGTACGTGTACCTGATCTACGGCATTTACAGCTTATTCAACATCGTTACCAACGCAGAAGGACTGGCCGACGCCGTGCTGATCCGGGCCATCGAACCCACCGAAGGCATAAAGGAAATGCAGCTGCGCCGGAACCTGCACGGCATGCCCCACAACCTGACCGGCGGACCGGGTTTGCTGACCATGGCCCTGGGCATAAAAACCAAACACTACGGCGAAGACCTGACCGGCAACCTGATCTGGGTAGAAGATAATGGCGTTACCATCCCCGAAACCGATATCGTTGCCAGCCCGCGGGTGGGCATAGCCTACGCCGAAGAGCACGCGCACCTTCCCTGGCGCTTCCGGGTAAAAGGCAACAAATGGACCAGCAAAGCGAAGTGAGGAAATGTAAAAATGGGGAAATGTGAGAATGAGGAAATGAGAGAATGGGAGAATGTGGAAATGGGAGAATGTGGAAATGGGAGAATGTGGAAATGGGAGAATGAGGAAATGTGAAAAATGAGGAAATTATAGAGATGCGGGGCCTTTGACGTAAAAAACTGGCGCAAGAGTTCAGCGAAGCGTCTCTTGTGCCTGGACCATGTAAGCAAGTCTTCAGACTTGCGTAACCGGAAAACCTGATTTACGGCTGTTGGATTTTAAGCAGCCTGAAGACTTCTGATCTTAAAGAGGCGGAAATAACGCTGCGCAAAACACTTGCACCCGTCTTAATTACAGGCACCCGCAACCTTTTATGAGCAAATCGCTACCGTTTTACGTCATAAAACGGTAGCGATTCATCAGGAAAAACCCAGCCTGCAGATCAACAATTCAACTATTCAGCAATTCAACTATTCAGCAATTCAAACTTTCTCGCAGATCAGGATAACGGGCTGTTGCAGCCGGTCGGTGGTGGCGAAGAGGTACAGGTCGCCGCCTTCCTGCAGGCCGGTCTTTTGCCGGATCTGGGCTACCGTTTCGGGGAAATTCCGCACCGTGATGTTGGCTTTCTTCCCGGGAATCAGGCTGAGCAGCACTTTTTTGTTGTATTTCGCTACCGTTTTCAGGCGGAAGGCGCGGCCGGGAAAACCGGGCACCAGTTCGGCGGAGGTGTAAACGTGGCTGTTGGGGTGCAGTTTGTGCAGCTTATAGCGCACCGCGAGTTGCCGGAACGGACCGGCCTTTAACAGCGCGGCATGCGGTTCGTAAATAAATTCCAGCGGTTCGGAATAAGCAACCGGCGCGTGTTCTTCCTCCGACTTTTTAAAGGAAAACGGTACCGTTTCGGTTTTCGCGCTCAGGTTTACGGCGGTAATTTCCGGGTCCGTGTTCGGTTCTTTGCCGATTTGGAACAGCACTTCCTTGCATTCGTTTTCCACGGCCACCACCCACACGTTTTGTACCGTTTGCAACTGCCCCAAGGCACGGTTAATATCCAGCAGGGGCGAGGTTTTCAGCAATACGGCGTCGGCTTTGCGCAGCAATTCGGGCAGCATTTCCAGCACGTTCGGTTCGCAATCTTCGAGTAAATGCAGCTTCTGGTTGGCGTTGCCGCGTCGCGCGGGGTCGAGGTAAAAAACATCGGCGTGGCCCATAAATTCCCGCAGGAAATCGGTAGCGTTCCGGGCAAAAAAAGTAACGTTGGTAACGCCCAGTTTTTCGAAGTTGAACTGTACCGTTTCGCTAAGCTGCCGGTTTTGTTCCACGTGGTAAACTTCCCCGAACCGTTTGGCAAAGTAAAACACGTCTACCCCGAAACCGCCGGTTAAGTCGATCAATAATTCTCCTTCAACTAAACTTGCCTTGAACGCTGCCGTCTGTTCCGAGGAGGCCTGTTCCACCGAAAGGTTCACGGGAAACACCATGTCGAAATTCTGCGCCCAGGCGGAAAGCTTGGTGCGGGCTTTTTGCCGCGCCTGGATCTGCTGCACCAGTTCGGCCACGGGCAGGTTGGGGTAACGTTTGGCCTGCAGCATTAACATTGCCGGGTCGGCGGTTTGGTTTTGCTCCAGGAACTGGCGGGCTTCTTCGGGAAAAGGAAAAACGGGCATACGGTAAAATTAACGCAGGTTCCAGCGCAGGTTAAGGCCGGGCACCGGGGCAGGATTGGCAGGATTATAGGACCGCACCGCGCCAAAGCCGAATCCCGAAGGTTTCAACTGGTGGAATCCGGTCTGGTTGCGGGTGTTGGCAAAGGCATTGTATTCGTCTATGGCGCGGGTCATGTGCTGGTTCACGTTGCGGCTGATGAGGTAATTCAGCAGCAGGCAGCCCCCGAAAATGCCGATGTAAACCCGCTGCTGGTCGTTGAAATATTCCACGCCGTTTTCCTGGTAAACCTCGCTCATGTAGCCTATAACCGAACCGACCAGGATGGCCCGTTCCAGCAAATAAGCGATCTTGTAGTTGCGGTACATGTTCAGTTCCTTCATGGCATCGGTGCTGGCCGAAATATCGGCGCGCAGCTTCTGCCCGAAAAAGCCGGCGTTCCGCTCGCGCAGGTCGCCGCCCAGGTAATAGTAAAAGTTGCGGTGCGTGCCGCCGTTGCCCCGTTTCTGGTCTTCCAGGGTAAGCGACACCAGCGGAAATGCCTGCGGTTCGGCGGCTTTCTTATCTGCGGCCGTAGTCGGGGCGGGCGTTGGTTCGGGTTCAGGTTCGGCGCTCAGGGACGGTTTCAGGGCAGGTCGGGCCGGGGCTTTGTCGTAATAACCCGAACGCTGGTAATTTGCTTCCTCCGCAAAATTCCTGACCAGGTTTTCGTAGGTCGGCGCCTGAATGGTATAAGCCCGCTGCTTCGCCGTCATGAGTTTGGGCGTGTGGTTGTAGGCCGTAAGCACGAAGATATAGGAATGCTGCGACCCAACTTCCATCACGTCGAAAAAGAGCAGGTTCCCGATTCCGAGGCTGTCGTATTGCTTTAGTAAGCGTTGCTTTTTTGCCGGCTGCAGCAGCACATTTTTATCGGTAAAATGGACCATTTGCAAATTCAGGCGCTGGTTGTCGGTCAGGAGCTGGGTGCTGTAGCGGTTTATCAGCTTGGCCGTTTCCGCTTCCGAAACTTCCTGGTCGGTCACGTAATTAATAAGCACGGCCGTGGGCGCGGCGTACAGGTCTTTCGGTGGCTTGTCCTCGAATTTCAGTGGCACCGTGGTTTGCGCCCCCGCCGAAACGCCCAGCAGGAACAGCAACGAAGTGAGTAGTAACGGGATCTTCATAGGGCAGGTTAAGCGCGTTGGCAATTAGGTTTACGGCATTTACGGAAAAACCGGTATATTGCTTTACACGCTAACGGGCAGCCGGGGTTTTATTTTTTCGGGACCAAAACCGCCGGATGCCGGGGCAAGTTACCGGTTTTACTTTTTATGCGGAAAAGGCTACCGTTTTTTAAGCGTCCCGGCCGGTTTCTCCGTGTCTGCCGATGTCGGTCCGGAAGGTTATTTTGTCAGCTTTCAGAAGGATCTGCGGGGCTAAACTATTCAGAATGAAAGCGCTGCGGAATTGAGTTGATTTGAACGCGGGCTGCGGAAATAAAGCTGAATAAAAGGTATTTAGAAACAAATTGCGTAATTTTGGGTTTTTAACCCCGAAAATTTAAATTTAATTATAATGGTTGAAACGTTTGTTCCTTACAAGGTAAAAGACATGTCGCTGGCTGAATGGGGCCGCAAAGAAATTAAACTGGCCGAAGCCGAAATGCCGGGCTTAATGGCCATCCGCGAGGAGTTCGGCGCTGCGCAGCCGTTAAAAGGCGCCCGCATTGCCGGTTGCCTCCACATGACCATCCAGACGGCGGTTCTGATCGAAACGCTTACGGCCTTAGGTGCACAGGTTACCTGGTCTTCCTGCAACATCTTTTCTACCCAGGACCACGCCGCTGCTGCCATTGCTGCTGCCGGAATCCCGGTTTACGCCTGGAAAGGCATGAACGAAGAAGAATTCGACTGGTGCATCGAGCAGACCCTGTTCTTCGGCGAAGAGCGTCAGCCCCTGAACATGATCCTGGATGACGGCGGCGACCTGACCAACATGGTATTCGATAAATTTCCGCAACTGGTAGAAGGCATCAAAGGTCTTTCCGAAGAAACCACTACCGGCGTGCACCGCTTATATGAGCGCATGAAAAATGGTACTTTGGTTATGCCGGCCATTAACGTGAACGACTCGGTTACCAAATCGAAATTCGACAACAAATACGGCTGCAAAGAGTCTTTGGTAGATGCGATCCGTCGCGCTACCGACGTAATGATGGCCGGTAAAGTAGCGGTTGTAGCCGGTTACGGCGACGTTGGAAAAGGTTCTGCTGCTTCCCTGCGTGGCGCCGGCGCCCGCGTGATCGTTACCGAGATCGACCCGATCTGCGCGCTGCAGGCTGCTATGGACGGTTTTGCCGTGAAGAAAATGGCTGATGCCGTTCTGGAAGCTGACATCGTGGTAACTGCAACTGGTAACTGCAACATCATTACCGGCGAGCATTTCCGCAGCATGAAAGACAAGGCAATCGTTTGCAACATCGGTCACTTCGACAACGAGATCGACATGGCCTGGCTGAACGAGAATTACGGCCACACCAAAGATACCGTGAAGCCGCAAGTAGACCTGTACAACCTGAACGGTAAAGACATTATTGTACTGGCTGAAGGCCGTCTGGTAAACTTAGGCTGCGCTACCGGTCACCCTTCTTTCGTAATGTCGAACTCTTTCTCCAACCAGGTTCTGGCCCAGATCGAACTGTGGACAAACGCTGATAACTACGAGAATAAAGTGTACACCCTGCCGAAGCACCTCGACGAAAAAGTTGCTCGTTTGCACTTGGCTAAAATTGGCGTGGTGCTGGAAGAACTGACCGACGAACAGGCTTCCTACATTGGCGTAGAAAAACAAGGTCCTTTCAAATCGGATCTGTACCGTTACTAAGCCTTAAAAACGGTATCGTTTTAAATAGAAAAGTCCCGCTGGTTTACCCGGCGGGACTTTTTATTTTCTTGCGGTAGCTGAAATGCTATGGTTTTCTCCTGAAAAATCGGTGGTCACAAAAGAATCGAACAGAACCTTATTCAGGTTTCAGCCTGGTTACATTGCCTATCAGTTCTGGCCTGAAGCGCCAAAGGACTTTGTTGGCCGAGATCCAGTTGGCTTCTACATCGCCAATTTCCCAATCCATTTCATCGGACCAGTAAAACAGGTCGTTTACTTTTTTGAAGCTCGCCTCATAAATTACACCATCATACAGCCCTGCCGGATTAAAATTGAACCGGTTTATATCTTCGAATTTTAACTCCAATACCGGGTTGTTTTTGAATTGCCGCTGGAAAAGCAGGGTGCCCGTAATTATATTGTCAAAACTCATGGCTAATTCTTCGTCCACAAATTCCCTGGTCGAAATATGAACATCGCGCAGGCAGCTGTCATGAAAACTGCCATAGACGTTCATCAGGGCCTCCATATCTGCTTCTGTTTTTATTTCATTCCACATGATTTTCCTGTGCTGCTTTTTTACAGCGGACATTTTGATTTTAGGGTTGAGTTGAAAGAAAAAAGCCCGAACGCAGGTTCAGGCTTTTTGTTGAAAAACGCTAGCGTTTTCGGGATAAGATCAATTCAGGTTAAAATTCCTTGCCGTCTGCTTCAGCAGTCAGCTAAATGATGTTGAATTTCGCCATCAGGTCTTTGCGGAAGGACTTCCCGATCGGGATGGATTTTTCGTTTATCAGCAGGGCGTTCTCTTCGAAGGCTTCCACTTTTTCGAGGTTCACGATGTAGGACCGGTGGGTGCGCACAAAGGTGCTGGAAGGCAGTTTGCTGTCCATTTCCTTCAGGGTGCTGCTTATTAAATATTTGTGGCCCGGCGTGATGATGAAGGAATAGTTGTCGTAGGCTTCCACCCACAGAATCTCTTTCAGGGCGATCTTTACCATGCGGTGCTTTACCTTCACGAACAGGTGGTCGGTAGTAAAGGCATTTTCCATCAGCGGCGCGGCCGTTTTCGGTTCGATGCGTTCCTTGTCTTTGTTGTGTTTGTAAAGCGCGATCTCGATGGCCGAACGCAGGTCTTTTTCGTCGAAAGGTTTTACAATAAAGCCGTAAGGTTCGGCGGTTTTGGCCCGGTCGATGGTAGATTTATCGGCGTAGGCGGTCAGGAAAATGAACGGGATATCGAACTCCTGCTTTATTTTGGTTGCCAGTTCCACGCCGTCCACGTCGCCTTTCAGGTGAATGTCCAGCAGGATCAGGTTGGGTTCGGTTTCCCTGATAATTTCCATCAGGTGGTCCCCGGAATCGATCGCGCAAACCACGTAACCCAGATCTTCGAGACACGAAGCAATGTCTTCGGCAATGATGATCTCATCTTCCGCAATAAGGATCTTAGGAGTAGGCATAAGGTGCAGGGTGATCTAAACGTACGTATTTATGCTGGTAATATAACAAACTGGACTCTAATTTGAGTGCCTCCCTGCGAATAAAATTTCACAGTCCCGTTTAATTTCTTTATCAGAGAGCTTACCAGCTGCAATCCAAAGCTGGTAGCCATTTTTTCTTCGAAGTTTTTCGGAAGTCCGGTTCCATCGTCGCTGATGGTCATAATATAATCCGTTTCGGTGGTGCGGGTCAGCTGGATCAGCAGGGTGCCTTTGCGCTGGTCGGGGAATGCGTATTTTAACGTGTTTGAAACCAATTCGTTTACGATCAGTCCCAAAGTTAAAGCCGTGTCTATATCGAGCTGCAAACTTGGAATATCGAACTCCAGCCGCACGTGGTCTTCGCGCACGCCGTAAGAGGCAAACAGGCTGCGGCAAAGCGTCTGCACGTAATCCGAAAGGTCTATGGCCGAAAGCTCGTCGCGCTGGTAAAGCTTCTGGTGCAGCATGGAAATGGATTTTATCCGGTCCTTGATGTCGCGGAGCACGTCCAGGGCGGCCGGGTCGGTTATGTGGCGGCCCTGCATGTTCAGCAGACTGGTAATGATCTGCAGGTTGTTCTTTACCCGGTGATGCACTTCTTTCAGCAGCACTTCCTTTTCCTGGTTTTTTTGTTCCAGCATCAGGGTACGCTGCCTTACTTTTTCTTCCAGCAGGATGTTCACTTTTTTCAGGTTGCTCTCCCGCCAGCGGAAAAACCCGAACACGCTGGCCGAGAACAGCAGGATCGACAGCCCGATCACGCGGTCTTTGCTCCAGAAAGGCGGGGTAATGGAAAATGCGTAGGAAACCGGCGTAACGTTGCAATGGCCGTTCTGGGTACAGGCTTTTACTTTAAAGGTATAATTGCCGGGCGGCAGGTTCGAATAAATGGCAGTAGTGCTGGTGCCGGAGCCGGGAGCCCACCATTTGGCATCGTAGCCTTCCAGTTTTACCTGGTATTTCACCAGGTCGGGGTTGGTCAGATAAATTCCCCGGTATTCGAAAGTAAGGTGGTTGTCGTTCGTTTGAAAGACCGGTTTTTCGGGCAGAAGCTCGCCGGGTTTTATGGCGAACCCCTTTTCCTGCCAGTTTACGGGTCGGGCATGCAGTTTCAGCGAGATCAGGTTAAGCTGGGGCGTGAGTCCGTTCGGTTTATCTTCGTCCGGGTTATAATGCACCAGTCCGTTTACCGTCCCGATCCAGAGTTGCCCGTTGCCGGCTTCAGCAATGGAGTTGGGGTTTACTTCCACCCCCCGGAAACCATCGGCATACCCGTAAGCACGCAGCGGCACATTGGGGTTCTGATAATGGGCCGTAAGGTCCAGGGAGTTCAGGCCCTTGGTGCTCCCGATCCATAGCTTGTTCCGGGCATCGATGTGCAGGCTGCCGATTGCTTCGGAAAGCAGACCCTGGTTTTCCGCGAGGCGGAGCAGCTTGCCGGTTTGCGGGTTGTAGCGGATCACGCCATGGTCGTAAGTACCGATCCATAAATTCCCGTTCACGTCTTGGGTTATGGCATGCACCTCGCGCAAATGCAGGGAAGCCAGTACCTTGTCCGGAATAAATTCGCCATTCCTGTACTGGAAAACACCTGCCTGGGTGCCGATCCAGACCCGGCGCTGCGCATCTTTAAAAATGCACATAATATTGTTGTTCCTGGCGCTGCCGGGAAGCCGGTAATTCTGGAATCTTTTGCCGTCGAAAATCGAAAGTCCTTCGTTCGTGCCGATCCAGAGGCGGTTGCCGGAATCGGGCAAAATGTAATTCACAATGTTGAAGATCAGGCCATCGGCGTATTCGTAATTCCTGAAACCGGCGCCGGTGTAGCAGGAAATGCCCCGGTTGGTTCCCAGCCACACCTGGCCTTTGGGATCGGTGCAAATGGCATTAATAATATCGCTTGGCAGGCCATTCTCCTGTGTGAACCATTTAAAGGCAGACCCATTGTAAAAACCGGCGCCCCCGTCGAAGGTGCCCACCCAGATGTTGCCTTTCAGGTCACGGTCCAGCGCCCGGATGTTTTCGTGCCGGAGGCCTTCCTCGCGGGTGTAATAGGTAAAGCAGCCGGTAGTAAGGCGTTGCAGGCCGCTGCCCAGCGTCCCGATCCAGAGGTTGCCTTCCCGGTCGTGGATCAGGCTGTGGATGTAATTGGTGGCCAGTCCGTTTTTGCTGGTAAAGCGTTCGAAGGTTTTACCGTTGAATTTCAGGAGGCCGCCGCCATCCAGCGCGATCCAGAGCTTGCCCGTCTTGTCTTCGCTGAAACTCATGGCCCGGTTCAGGTTCAGATCTTTTCCCGGAAAATAAGCGGTGAATTTACGGCCGTCGAAGCGGGTAAGTCCGCCGTAGGTCCCGATCCAGAGGTCCCCGCGCCGGCCTTCGTACAGGGCATAGATAATTTTATTGCTCAGGCCGTCCTTCAGGTCGAAGTGGCTGACGTTGTGGCCATCGTAGCGGTAAAGTCCGTCGCCCAGGGTTGCCAGCCACAGCACGCCTTTGCGGTCCGAAAGGATCTTCCAGAACTTAACGGCCGGCACGCCCGAACTGGCCGGGAGTTTTACAAAGCGGTTCTTTTTTAAATAGTAAAGGCCCACGGAAGTTGCTACCCAGAGCTTATCGTCCGGCGTTTGGGTAATGCTGTAAACGCCGCCGGGCGGCAGGCCTTCTTTTTCGCCGTAGGTTATAAACCGGATCCCGTTAAACTGGGCTACGCCGTTATTATAGGTGCCTACCCAGCCGAAATCGCTTTTACCCGGGAATACACAGCTGATCTGGTTGCTGCCCAGCCCGTCTTTTTTGGTATAGGTCCGGAAACGTTGCCCGTCGAAAGAGGCCAGGCCGCCTAAGGTCCCGATCCACAAAAATCCCCGCCGGCCCTGCCCCAGCGACGTAATTTCCGATTGCGGCAAACCGCTTTCCAGCGACCACGTTCTGAAATTGTATTGCTGGGCCTGTAAGCCGGTAACCAGCAGGCAGAATAAGATAAGGGTGGCCCAAAGGCTGCGCATGGGTTACGGGTGAGGTTGATTTCTATCAGCTAAAGCTAACATTTTCCCGCAGATTCTGCACTATCCGGTTTCGGGGCACAGGGAAATTATTGTGCTGCGGGGCTAGTTTTTGTTTTTTTTGGTAAATCCCTACTGTTTTATCCGGCCGGTTAAATGCGGTTGCGTCCTTTCAATTGCCGTTGGGTAATCCGGGCTTCGGTAATAAAATTCTTGCAGCTTGCCTTTTGCTACCGGGATAATGGGTTGGATGGCTTCTGTCGAAGAGGGCTGATAAGAACAGAACCAGCTGCCGGGGATCTGCATCTTTAAGGCGCTCCCGGTAAATTCTGAAGGTTTTGAGGAAGAATAGCAGAAATCCGGCAGAAAAACGGTAGGTATTTTGGGTTAAAAGCTCGCGGAGGCCGGGAACCTGCTGTACTTTTTCAGGCTGTAAGCCTACCGTTTTTACCGCTTAGAGGCAGATCTGACTCAGGAAATACAGAACTATGCTAGAACGAACCGGTAGTTACATGCTATCAGGCATTTACTAAAGCTTCGAATTTATCGAGGTTTTTCTGAATATCGAATTTCTCCCGGATCAGCTGTTTCCCGTTCCGGATAAAGGTTTCGCGCAGTTCCCGGTTGCCGGCCAGTTCTATTACATAACCAGCCAGTTCCGCTGGTAAAAAAGGAGTTGCCAGGAAACCGGTTTTGCCGTGCTCGATGATCTCGGGGTTGGAGCTGATGTTGAAGGCAATACTAGGGATTCCGTGGTGCAACACCTCGATCAGGGTATTGGCCGAACCTTCGAAAAGCGACGGAAAAACAAACACATCCAGCGAATTCAGGAAAGCCGGCATGTCTTCAACATGACCCAGAAGCGTCACTTCGGCTTCCAGCTTATGTGCCTGGATCAGGTTGGTCAGCGATTCTTTCAGTTCACCTTCCCCGGCTATCAGGAGTTTAAAGTTTACGTTGCGGTCCTTCAGGATGCGGGCCATTTGTATCAGGTATTCCTGGCCTTTCTGTGCCGTTAACCGGCCGGCATTCCCGATCACCAGTTCGTTGCCTTGTTTCCGGTAAATTTTAGCTTCCGTATCGATGGGCACGCGCAGGTCCACGCCGTTATTCAGCAGGAAAAGTTTTTCGGCCGGAAACCAGCTTTCGTTGTTGGTGGTAAAGCTGCGGCCTACTTCTTCGGAATTCACGATCACGTGGGTAAGCACGTTCCGGTACAGAAACCGGTTCAGCAGGGTGTTCCGAAGCGGGTGGGGCAGTCCCCGGCGGTACATGATCTTTTTTACGCCGGCCAGTTTGGCCGCAATACCGCCGGCCTTCACGTCCGACGAAAGGTTCATGATCACTACATTCGTTTGCTCCCGCCGGAAATGCGCGTACAGCCGGTAGATCTTAAAAGGGTTGATAAAGCTCAGGTTGCTGATAGAAACCGGCAGGAACGGAAGTTTCGCCTCGGCGCATTTGCGGGCCAATGCAGAACCCGGATTGGTTACCAGGTGGGTTTTAAATCCCCTGTTTATAAATTCCCGGGCAGTGTTGAAATGCCATTTCTCGCCGCCGCCCCAGGCTTTATTAGAGTTGAAAAAGCAGATCGTATTTTTAATAGGTTCGTTCATGGATCTTCTGTGATTTCCGGTCGCCACGACGCCGTTTTTGATCCGGCTATAATCGAAGCCGGCGATTTTTACGCATGCCTACAACAGTTTCTCGATTGCCGGTATATACAGGTATGAACAGGTTTTTCCGGATGTAGGTATATCGTTTTTCAGGCCTGTACCAGAATTGCTGCGTAACTTTCTGCGGTTTACCGGCGCTTACATACCTGCCGGCGGTGTTTCGCCTTTTTTCAGGCGCCATGCGATCAGGTAGCGCAGAAAAACACTGTACGCCGACATGGAGGCTATTATAAAGCCTACTTTGCCGTCCAGAAAACCCAGTTTCAGGATGTATTGCCGGAAGAACCGGAACAGGGGTTTCAGCGCCAGGTGGTAAAGCGTTACTTTTTTGGTTCTTTTAGCCCGGTCCCGGGCCGACCACCAGCTATAACGTATGTATTTTTCCAGGTAATGCCCCAGGTCGCGGTAGGTGTAATGGATCAGTTTGTGTTTCAGGTAGCCTACCGCGCCTTTGGTTTCGATCTCTTCATGCACGCTCCTGTCGGTATAAGTGCACTGGGTTTTATCGAAAAGCCGGATCACTTTGTCGCCCTGCCAGTTGCTGTATTTTACCTGCCGGTCCATAAAGTAATTTTCCCGGTAGATCCAGTAGGCCGCTTTTTCCGGTTCTCCGGCCAGAATGGCTTTTATTTCAGCGGCCAGCAATTCCGGCACCCGTTCGTCGGCGTCAACCACCAGTATCCAGCGGTGAGTAGCCTGGGTAAAAGCCCAGTTCTTTTGCCGGGCATGGTTGTCGAAGGTGCGCTGCAGGATCCGGACAGGGTATTGGGCGGCAATTTCCAGGGTGCGGTCCGTACTGTAGGAGTCAACCACCAGGATCTCATCTGCCCAGGCTACCGAATCGAGCACGCCACTAATGTGCAGCTCTTCGTTTTTGGTAAGGATTATCGCCGTTACGTTATGCATGTTCGCTGCGGTTTGGCCGGAAAATTAACCCGATCAGGGATATAAAGGAGCAGAATGCGGTGCTGTCGGCCTGGGTATGGAGTACGGCGTCGGGCATCATGTTCAGGACGTAGAAAAGCATAAAAGCGGCGGCAAAATAGAACGTAAAGCCGCTGAAACGCATCCGCCAAAGCCAGAAGACCAGAATACCAAGAAAAATGCCCAGCCCCCAGATCCCGGTCATGGCCCAAAACATAAGATATTGGTTGTGGTTATGCAATTGCATCTTATACCGGTCGTCGGCGTAGGCTTGGGTTAAGGCATCCGTGTAATCGCCGGTACCTACCCCCATAACCGGGTGCTGCTTTACCACCTGCCAGAGGTTTTGCCAGGAAGCCACCCGGCGCAGGGTGGTAAAATGCTGGTAAGAATACTGCGTGAATTGCCCGTTCTGGTACATTTCGATCTCCCATCGGGTCTGGTCCACGCGGCTTTGTACCGGTTTCAGCGTTTTGTAAGCTGCCCACGGCAACCCGATAAAACCGGCTACCAGGCAAACCAGGATCAGGAGCGTGGCCAGGGTATTCCCGGTTCGCTTGGCCAGCACCGGCCGGATGGAACGTTGGGCCAGGAGAAAGAAATAAAAGGGTAAAGCTACCAGTAAAGCCAGTAACGCGCCGCGGGCGCCCAGCATAAAAAGCGTAATGAACAGCAGGCTGAAAAGCACCAGGTTAAGCAGTTTTTTATAGGCAATGCTGAATAAGTATATGGCAGAAAGCAGGGCAATAGAAATTAAACTGCCCAGTTGCAGCCGGTCCGTGAATGGCGTGTAAAGCCCGAAAGCGGCAGCGTCGTGGTTTTTAGGGTACGGCAGTACAAACCCAAGTTTCTCGGTTATCGTAGCGGCTAATGCCGGTGGCAGCGCATAGAACAGCAGCGTGATCAGGCAAACGGCGGCTACGGCGGCTACAAATACCTGCAGATAGGTTTTTACCCGGGGCAACAGCCACTGCCGGTGCGCAATAAAAAAAAGTGGAATAATTAAAAAACGGTGATAACGCGTTATTATCTTAAAACCACTATGCAGATTTTCGGTATATGTTAAGCCTAAAAGCAGAATAACCGGTACCAGGCACAGGGCTGTAACGTGCCGGTAGCGGTAAAGGTCAGCCCGGAAGTTGCCCGCCAAAGCTGCCGGGATCGCTAAGACCAGTAACGCTACTTCGGAAACGGTAGAGAGTGCTTTTGAGAAAGGAAGGGCTATAAAAAACAGAAGCCAGGTAAAGTGAAGGAGCCGTGGGTTACCCAGCAAGCGAACCATAAAATATTATATAGCCTATATAATTAAAATTTCTATTTTTGCGTATAGATGTGTAAATCTACAAAATTTATTTAGATGAGCGAAGAAAAAGGCAATACGCTGAGCAAAGAAGAAAAGGACAGACGCTTCGAAGCCGAGCTGATGCCGGTGATCGGGCCGTTGTATAACTTTGCTTTCCGGCTGACGCTGGACGAGGACGACGCCAACGACCTGGTCCAGGAAACTTATCTGAAAGCCTACCGGTTCTTTGAATACTTCGAACAAGGAACTAATGCCAAAGCCTGGCTGTTCCGCATCCTGAAGAATTCGTTTATCAACGATTTCCGGAAAAAGAGCAAACAGCCCGCCAAAGTCGACTACAACGAGGTTGAGAGTTACTACAACACCGACGAAGTAGAAGGCGAAGGCGAGATGGCGGCAACCTCCGATATGCGCTCTCAGTCCGTTAAGGAACTGATCGGCGACGAAGTGGCCAGCGCTTTGAACTCTTTGCCTGTTGATTTTCGTACAGTAATTATCCTCTGCGACCTGGAAGGATTTACCTACGAAGAGATGGCCAAGATCCTGGATATCCCGATCGGAACGGTTCGTTCGCGTTTACACCGGGCACGCAATTTCCTGAAAGAAAAACTGGAAAAATATGCGAAAACCATGGGGTACGACGCTGAAAGCGATGGCAATGGCGAATAAATTATTTTTTTACATTTAACCTCTTATGGAGACAACTACTACCGAACTGACTGGCGATGTGGCTGCTGAAAATGCCGATTGTGCCAAGGTGATCAATATTCTGGAAATGATCATCGATAACGAAGCCACCAACCAGGAGCAATCCTATTTTTACAGTCATCTGGAAGATTGTGCTTCATGCTTTGAGGCCCACCGGCACCAGAAAATGCTGAAAAGCTTTCTGAGAATGAATGTAAGAACCAAAGACGTTCCCGCCAGTCTGCTCTCTACCATCAAAAAGATCGTTCAAGAAACCGCATAACCCTCCCGTGCAAGGTAAGATCATTATCTTCTCGGCGCCTTCTGGCGCCGGCAAAACCACTATCGTAAAACACCTGCTCAACGTGAATCCCGCGTTGAGCTTTTCCATTTCTGCCTGTACCCGCGATAAACGTGGCCGAAACGAAACGCACGGCAAAGATTACTACTTTATTACGCCCGAAGAATTCCGGCGAAGAATTGAACTGGATGAATTCGTGGAATGGGAGGAAGTTTACGAAGGCGCCTTTTACGGTACCCTCAAAGCGGAGATCGAACGCATCTGGAGCACCGGGAAACACGCCATACTGGATGTTGACGTGAAAGGTGGCCTGGCCATCAAACATTTTTACCGCGACCGCGCTCTGGCTATTTTCGTAAAACCGCCTTCTGTGGAAGAACTGGCCAAACGCCTGGAAGCCCGCGCCACCGATTCTGCTTCCAGCATTTCCAGCCGGGTATTCAAGGCGAAATTCGAGCTGAGTTTTGAAGATAAATTCGATACCGTTATCGTGAACGAGGACCTGGGAAAAGCTTTCAGCGAAGCCGAAAAACTCGTTACCGATTTCCTTACGGTGGAAGAAGCCATCGTATGAAGGTAGGCTTGCTGTTCGGTTCCTTTAATCCGGTGCACGTTGGGCACCTGATCTTAGCGAACTATATGGCCCAGAATACCGACCTCAAACAGGTCTGGTTCGTGGTTTCGCCGCAAAACCCGTTCAAGCCGGGCAGCAGCCTGTTGCACGAACAGGACCGCCTGGATATGGTGCGCCTGGCCATCGACGATAACCCGCGCCTGGGCGTTACCGACATCGAGTTCCATATGCCGCGCCCGAGTTACACCATCGATACCCTGACTTACCTGCACCAGCGCTACCCGAGTTACCAGTTTGTGCTGATAATGGGAGAGGATAACCTGGTAACCCTGCCCAAATGGAAGAACTACGAACAACTGATCGGGAATTACGAAATCTACGTGTACCCGCGCAGTAAATCTGCAGAAACGCCGCTACGATCCCACCCGAAAGTGAACCTGGTGCCGGCGCCTAACCTCGATCTTTCTGCCACCTTTATCCGCGAAACGGTGCGGGCCGGTAAATCCATAAAGTACCTGGTGCCCGAAGTAGTAGAAGATTATATTAAAGGGAAGAAGTTCTGGCAATAGGATTCGTTCAGGGCCAAAATGCCTTTCAACGGAGCGCCAGGAAACAGGCGATCACCGCCGCAAAACCTACAGGAATACCAATTACAAAAGCCAGCTGCATACTTGTTGCCTGGCTTTTTTTCTGCCTGATCTTTACGAAAAGGAAGAGAGTAAGAAAAAACGTCGGAATAAAGTAAAAAGGAAACGCCGCCAGGTTTTCCGATTTGAAAAGGTCAGCAACACTTCGGGTTTCATAGTCTAAATAGAAAAGCCCCCAGCAGGCAATACCGTTGCCGTAACCAATGCGGCGGATCTGGTTTCGGAATACTCGGATTGGGAATGGGGCATCGGTTTTTGTCAGGTTATTTTTTCAGGAACGGGTTTCCCCAAACGATTATTTTAATACTTTTTCATTGCCTGAAATTTACACTAACAGCTGCCGTGAAATGATTCATTCTGAGCTGTCGTCTTCAAAATCCGGGTTTGTTTCTTTGCCTGCTTCTTCCTTCGTTTTCTTTCCGTTAAATGTATATTTGACCTGTACCATAAAATAAGCCGGCCTTATTACATCAAAAGTGCCGCTTGGTGTTGCAACCGCAGAAGTATTATTCAGCATATAATTGAATGTGTTTTCGTAACGGACCGAACCGAAGTGTCGCAAAAGTTCCTGATGGAATAATATGTTTAATGTAACATTCTCATGGAAAAATGGCCGCAGTTCCGTTCCGATTTCAGCGCCCAGAAGCATACTGTTTTTGGCAGGCGTAAAAGTCGAAGCAATGGAGTTATCGGTGCCGCCACCGGAAGTTACGCCGCCACTATAATTAGAACCGCTTTTGTAACTATAACCGTAGTAATTTGAACTGATCCAGTTTCTTCCAAAAGTCACCCCGCCGCTAATTATTAACTGCTTTTGCCGGTCGAGCAACGTATACGCTACGTGCATTGGAGTTTCTAATCCAAAACCTCTTTGACGCCACTCAGTTTTATAAACAGTATTCCCCGGGTATGGAAAAGTCTGTTCAAAAGTGAGTGCTTTTGCCATAAGCCTGATGCCGGCTTGTAGCGAAAATCCGTTCTGCAGCGGTAATGAGGCCTGAAATGTTGTAGCAAAGCCTCGGGCTAATTTCGAACTTATGTCATCTTTTCCGGGTGAGTAAGGGTTTGATTTTACATATGCGTAATTGAAAGCATAGCCTGCTGCTAAATTAAAAGATACTTTCTGAGCTTCAGTTTTTACCGTAAAACTCATTAGTAACAAACCGGGGAAGAATATTTTAAATACTGGATGTATCATGAGTTTATCAAACGTGAAGCATCGATATTCGGAATACGATTTCTCTTGCCTAACGAAAGGATTTAGATTTAATTTTTGAAACTGAGAAGGCCGCGTTTGTTACCGGACGCCTGGTGTACGAATTCGCACAGGACTTCTTCTTTCATTTTTGCAAAACGCTGATAGAAAGCCGGTTATTTGTTTGGTATTGAAATTGTAAATTCCGCCGGAATTCCATTTGATCCATTCATGAAAAAACTTTCTACTTTACTTTTTCTGTGCTTTTACATAGCGTTTCAGCTTCCGGCTCAGACCTTACAACGCAAAGCTTTTCTTGGTATAAAACCCCAGGAACTGAACGATTCCATTGCCAAAGCCAGCAAGGTTTCCGAAACCAAGGGCATTTTAGTGCTGGAAGTTGTGCCCCATTCTACTGCCGAAAGTCTGAAGCTGAAACCGCAGGACGTGGTCACGGCCATCAACAAACAGCCGGTTACGACTTTGCCGCAGCTGCTGGAGCCCTTTCAGAAGCTGCATCAGCACGAACCTGTTGCGATAACGGTAGTGCGCGGGAAGAAAAAACTGAACCTGAAAGGCAAAACGGTAGGCCGGCCGCTGGAAAAGTCAGACGAAAAGACCGAACTGGTGTACGATCAGGTGAAATTCGGCAACGGCTACCTGCGCGCGATCGTGACCAGACCGAAGGGCAGCGGTAAATTCCCGGCTATTCTCTTTATTCCCGGCTATAACTGCGGCTCCATCGATACATACAACCAGGGCGCTTACGGCAAACTGATAAAAGGCTGGAACGATAAAGGCTACGCGGTGATGCGCATCGAAAAGTCGGGTATGGGCGACAACGAGAATACCGCACCTTGTCAGGACGTAGATATGTACACCGAGATCGCGACCTTCGAAGCCGGCTACAAACATTTAAAAACGTACAGCTTTGTAGATACCGCCAACCTGTTCCTGTTCGGGCATTCTATGGGCGGCGTGATCGCGCCGGTTATTGCCGAGAAATATAACCCGAAGGGTGTGATGGTGTACGGAACCGTTTTCCGGCCGTGGTTCGAATTCATGATCGACCTGGTTCGGAAGCAGAACATCATGACCGGCGCCGACTACGTGGAGAATGAAAAGCTGACCCGCCAGATGCAGACGGTCTATTACGAGTTCTTCGTGCTGAAAAAGTCTCCGGCGGAAATAGCGCAGAACCCGGCCTTAACGGCCATTGCCGCGCGGGAGCTGGATTATAAACCGAACAGCAGCCTGATGTGGGGCCGCCATTACAAATTCTGGCAGCAGCTCGACGAACTGAACATGGCCCAAAGCTGGCGCAATACCCTTTCCAACGTACTGGCCATCTGGGGCAGCGCCGATTGGATCTCTTTTGAAGAGGAAGAGCATACCGTTATTGCCGACCTGGTAAATAAGTATCATCCCGGCAAAGGCACTTATCTGAAGCTGGAAAATACGAACCACGGCTTCATTAAAATGCCCTCTATGCTGGAAGGAATAAAACTGAGCGCGCCTGCTTATAACGAACAGCATTTCAATTTCGGCCTGGTGGAGGAAACCGACAAGTGGATGAAAAGCAAATTAAACACGAAGATCTGAAATGGGGAAGTGTGAAAATCCCCGGCAACCTGTCCAGATCCCGCACCGCTTTCGGCTTACGTGCCGGTTCGGGAGCCCATTCGCCAGCATACCGATCCAGGTTATTCTTCCGCATTTAACTTCGAGTGAACAGCCGGTGAATCTGGAAGCTATGAATCCGGTGCGATCGGCAGTTATCAGAAATCTTAAACCTGAAGCAGTTTTGTGAAAATTGCCGGCGATATCAGGATTGGCCGGTTAACCCGTAAAAAACGCTATCAAAATGCAACAAAAAAGCCTTTCAGTTTATCTGAAAGGCTTTTTTGTTATTAGGAATGAAGTCTTTGGTCTTTTATCCTTCTACTTTTATCGCAAAATTAAATGGTCATGATCTCAGCTTCTTTCTTGCTCATCAGCTCGTCCACTTTCACGATGTAACCATCGGTCAGTTTCTGAACTTTGGCTTCGGCATCTTTAATGGCATCTTCCGAAGCACCGTCTTTTAATAATTTCTTCAGCGAGTCGTTCACGTCTTTCCGGATGTTGCGGATGCGTACTTTGCCGGTTTCGGTTTCGTTCTTCACCTGTTTTACCAGGTCGCGGCGGCGCTGCTCGGTCAGGGCCGGGATGTTCAGGCGAACGCCATCGGCTTCCTGCATCGGCGATAGGCCCAGATCGGAGTTTTTAATGGCTTTGGTGATCTCGGCCAGCATGTTCTTTTCCCATGGCTTGATCATGAGGGTACGGGCATCCGGTACCATAACATTGGCAACCTGTGAAATTGGCGTTGGCGTGCCGTAGTAATCTACCCGCAGGCCTTCTACCATGGCCGGCGAAGCTTTGCCTGCGCGGATCTTGCTTAGTTCAACACCGGTATGGTTCAACGCCTTTTGCATCGATTCTTCGGCGTCGTCTAAATACATGTTAATTTCTTCGGTCATGTTATTCTATCTTATAATAGCGTAATTAAACTCAAATTTCAGGTAAAGGTTTTCGGCGGAGCCGGTAAAAACGGTAGCAAAAATGCAGGAAAAAGTCAACGGCGCAAAATGAAAATGCAGGCGCTGCCGGTTTCCGGTTAATAATTATAAGGCTGAGGCTGCTTCTATGCTAACTAGGGTGCCGATATCCTGCCCCTCCAGCAGCAAGCGCAGGTTGCCGTGTTTGTTCATATCGAATACGATGATCGGCAGGTTGTTTTCCTTGCACAGCGTAAAGGCGGTCATGTCCATTACGTTCAGTTCCTTTTCGTAAACTTCCTGGAAGGTAATATTGGTGTAGCGGGTCGCCAGTGGGTCTTTCTCCGGGTCGGCGGTGTAGATGCCGTCCACGCGGGTTCCTTTGAGAACCACGTCGGCTTCTATCTCGATGGCGCGTAAGCTGGCAGCAGAATCGGTGGTAAAATACGGGCTGCCGATGCCGGCGCCGAAGATCACCACGCGGCCTTTCTCCAGGTGGCGCATGGCACGACGGCGGATATACGGTTCGCAAACCTGCTGGATGTTGATGCCGGAAAGCAACCGGGTAGTAACCCCCGCTTTTTCCAGGGCGCTTTGCAAAGCCATGCTGTTGATAACGGTTGCCAGCATACCCATGTAATCGCCCTGTACCCGGTCGAGGCCTACGGATTCTGCCTGCATGCCGCGGTAAATGTTGCCGCCGCCAATTACAATGGCTACCTGTACGCCCATTTCCACAGCGGCTTTAATTTCTACCGCATATTCCACCAAACGGTTCGAATCGATGCCGTAATTCTGTTCGCCCATCAGCGATTCGCCGCTTAACTTCAGTAATATCCGCTTGTACTTCACTTGTATCTCTTTAAATATTTTAGTTTTTCTTTCGAAACCGGTATCGTTTCCGGGCTGAAATTCAGGTTGATCAGTTTGTCGGATCAAAATCGTACATCCAGTTATTTAAATGTCCGCCTGAACTTTCAAGACCGACAATATCCATCAGTTCTTCATAATAATGGCAAACTCTTTCTCGGTCCTCTGTATCAAGTTCCAGGTAAAGAGGTGTAAACCTTGACAGACCTTTTTCGATCTTGTCCTGATATTTATTCTCCGACGCGTCCTTGCTTTGGGCTACTTCAATAAAATCATCTGCAGCCTTATTTATTAAGGCCGTCACGGTCGGTTTAAGATTTTCCTTGGATAAACCGGGATAAACCAGATTTACTGAATCTTCTTCAAACTTAGGTTTAACCTTGAAATGCTCTAATTCGGTTACCATTTGGTTGGTCGCTTCTATTTTTTTATCAAATAAGGTATCGCAAGAAGTCAGGAGTAATATCCAAACCAGAATCTGAATAGATATTTTCATTCGCCAATAGTTTCACTAAGCACTTTTCCTGAAAGCAGCTACCAAAAGGCCGTCCTGCATACAATCATATAGATAAGCAAAAACAGCTTTCATGCTTTCCTTTCCAGCACAGTGGGATCCGAAGCTTGGAATTCACGTGACTTGAAGTCGCGGC
>JADMIO010604049.1_pt1 | contig 40101 bp, 36 predicted proteins | sample 8958161 | NCBI WGS metagenome assembly JADMIO01 (sample SAMN16585339, study PRJNA669376) | soil metagenome | isolation source: Crop rotation soil | place: USA: Cullars Rotation, Alabama | collected 2011
GCCGCGACTTCAAGTCACGTGAATTCCAAGCTTCGGATCCCACTGTGCTGGAAAGGTGGCTCCCGCAGATCAGGAGAGACCGGATTTATATCTAAATCTTGCTCGCTCCAAAATCAATGCGCGCTATCTGCGCGCGCAGCACGGTTTTGCCACGAAAGCGCGCGCCTGGCAGGTCGATAAACGAAAATTTTGCACCTTGCATGCCGTTTGCTTAGGCTACGTTTCCTGTCGGCGGATGATCCGCGCAGCCGTTCGTCGGCACTCGTTATTCGGGCTTCGCAAACGTATTGAATCCGAGCTTTCCGCATTCCGCCCCTCGTGGCGGCCGGTCGCTTTTTTGAAGGAGTCAGTCATGTCCACCGTTCGCCAGGAGGCCATCAAAGCCATCGCTTGTGCCCGGCACAATCTCAACCGCGTCGACTTCAAGAAGACGCACGTCAAAGATCTCTACGGCACCAACGTCTTCAACGATGAAGTGCAAAAGGCCCGGCTGCCCAAGCCGGTCTACAAGGCGCTGCAGAAGACGATCAAGCTCGGCGAGAAGCTCGACGCCTCCGTCGCCGATTCCGTCGCCAGCGCCATGAAGGACTGGGCGCTGGAGCGCGGAGCCACCCACTACACCCACCTCTTCCAGCCCATGACCGGCATCACCGCCGAGAAGCACGACAGCTTCATCGCCCCCACCGGCGACGGCGGCGCGATCGCGGAGTTCAGCGGCAAGGAATTGATCAAGGGCGAGCCCGATGCATCGTCGTTCCCGTCCGGCGGACTGCGCGCGACGTTCGAAGCGCGCGGATACACCGCCTGGGACCCGACCTCCCCCGCCTACATCATGGAGAACCCCAACGGCTCGACGCTCGTGATCCCGACCGCCTTCCTGAGCTGGACCGGCGAAGCGCTCGACAAGAAAACGCCGCTGCTTCGCTCCATGGAAGCGCTCAGCACGCAGGCGATGCGCATCCTCAAGCTCTTCGGCAACAAGGAAGCGATCAAGGTCTTCACCACCGTCGGCGCCGAGCAGGAATACTTCCTCATCGACAAAAACTTTTATTACGCGCGCCCCGACCTGATCACCTGCGGACGAACGCTGTTTGGCACGCCGCCGCCCAAGGGTCAGGAACTGGAAGATCAGTACTTCGGCTCGATCCCCGAGCGCGTGCTCGCGTGCATGAGCGAGGTGGAGGCGGAGCTATTCAAGCTCGGCGTTCCGGTGAAGACGCGCCACAACGAAGTCGCGCCGTCGCAGTACGAGATCGCGCCGATCTTCGAGAACTCCAACCTCGCCACCGATCACCAGAACCTGATCATGGAAGTGCTGCGCAAGACGGCCGATTACTACGGCCTGGTCGCGCTGCTGCACGAAAAGCCGTTCGCCGGCATCAACGGATCGGGCAAACACAACAACTGGTCGATGTCCACCGATACGGGCGAAAACCTGCTGAATCCGGGCGATAATCCGCACGACAACGCGCAGTTCCTCGTCTTCACCACCGCCGTCATCCGCGCCGTCGCGAAGTACTCCGAGATCCTGCGCCTGTCGATCGCCTCGGCGCACAACGATCATCGCCTCGGCGCCAATGAAGCTCCGCCGGCGATCATCTCGATCTTCCTCGGCGATCAGCTCAACGATGTCTTCGAGCAGATCGAAAAAGGCGGCGCCAAGTCGTCGCGTCAGGGCGGCGTGTTCGAGACCGGCGTCAGCGTCCTTCCGCCGCTGCCGAAGGAAGCGGGCGACCGGAACCGCACCTCGCCGTTCGCGTTCACCGGCAACAAGTTCGAATTCCGCGCCGTCGGCTCATCGGCCAACATTTCCGGCGCCAACACGGTGCTCAACACCATCGTCGCCGAGTCGATCGACTACATCGCGACGAAGCTGGAAGCCGACGTGAAGTCCGGCAAGGACTTGAACAAGGCGATCCAGGAATTGCTCCCGGCGATCGTCAAGGAGAGCAAGAAGGTCATCTTCAACGGCAACAACTACGCCGAGGAATGGCACAACGAGGCCGAGAAGCGCGGCCTGCCCAACCTGAAGAACACCGTCGAGGTGTTGCCGGTGGTGACGCGCAAGGACACGACCGAGCTGTTCGCCAAGTACAAGGTCTACAGCGCCAAGGAGCTGGAGAGCCGCTTCAACATCCTCTCCGAAGCGTACGTCAAGACCCTGAACATCGAAGCCAACACCGCGCTGATGATGGCGAAGTCGATGATCCTCCCGGCGGCGTTGCGATACCAGAAGGAAGTCGGCGAATCGATCGCCGCCGCCAAGGCCGCCGGCGCCGCGCAGCCGGCCGGCCTGGAAATCTTCGGCACGCTGGTCAGCGCGATCAGCGATCTGCAGCACGCGATCGCCAAGCTCGAGAAGGCGCAAAGTCATCACGCCGACGGCACGCCGTACGATCACGCGAAGCACATGCGAAACGATGTGTTCCCCGCGCTGAGCGCCGTCCGCTCCGCCGCCGACAAGCTCGAAACCATCGTCGCCGACGACCTCTGGCCGCTGCCGACGTATCGGGAGATGCTCTTCATCAAGTAACGATCCCTTGATCGATGGAACCTCATCCCGGCGCCCTTGGGCGTCGGGATTGTTTTTACCGATGACATCCATCGACATGCCGCTAACCCGCGAACGGGACATGCGCAGAATCTGGTCACTACCGGGCGCGGCCCCAGACGTGACTATTCTGCGCGCAGCGATCTCGCCCGATCTCTCCGGACGTCGCCAAAGCCGCGCAAAACCTCGCGAGGACCACATTTTGCCGGCTAGTCGGTTGCCGAAAGGAAAATGCGGACGGCGCGGTCCAGGTCGTGGCGGAGGAGCAGCAGGCCGGCGGAGGAGACGGTGTAGTCGATGATGCGAAGCCGATGCAGGTCGAAGGGCAACTCGATGTCGCGCTGCTTGAGCAGAATCGGCGATCGGCCCAGGACGTGCGCGACGCCGAGGAGGTAGAGAACCGCGCCGTTCAAACCGCTGGCGTCGGCGATGATGAGCTGCGTCGTCGTGAGAGCGACCATCGCGTCAGCCACCGGCGACTGATCATCGAAGACTATCCGCACGTCGGCGACGTTGAGCCCGTTCTTCGCGAGCGCCGGTGCGATCGCGGCGGCGTGGACGCGCTCGAACACATCGGCCCGCGGCAGCATCACCAGCGCCGCGCCCCGATCGATCGCCCAGTTCGGCGGCGGCAACACCGACTCAATCTGCCGCCGCTCATAAGGCGTAGGTCCGGCCACGAATCGCTCCCTTGACACTATCGCCGACAGCGATCGCGATGGGACACTGCTGGAGATGCGGGTTGACCACAAGGCCACGACGATCACGAAGCGGCCCTCATTTTGCCTCAACACGGCGCTTGTCATAGCCCGGTGCGGCGAGGCAACGAAGACCTGTTCGTGCTCTTCGTGAGTTCGTGGTTCATCTCCTCTTGTTCAACTTATTCGCACGGTAACTACAATCGCGCCGTGCGGAGTCCGCAGCGAATTCGATTGGACAGCCGGGTCGGCGGGACGAGCTGGAGCTGTCATCCGCAGGAGCCGGCGCTGGTTCTGGAATGTGAGTCGGTCGATGGCATGGCGCTGCTGCGCAACCAGGAAGGGATCATCCGCATGTGGGACGATCCGCTGGCGGCGCTGGACTGGATGGTTGAGTACCTCGAGGGGCTCGAGGACGACAACGCGCGGTGGATAGGATATTTGAGCTACGACCTGGGCCGGCTGTTCGAATCGATCCCGTCGCGCGCGGTGGATGACCTGCAGATGCCGCTCTACGCGTTCTCGCTGCACGATGTGCCGACGGAATTGACCTGGCACGCGGGGGCACAGACCCCGCGCGAAAGGCAAACGCTGTCGTCGAACTTTTCGCGCGAGCGTTACCTGGCGGCCGTCGAGCGGGCGATCGAATACATCGGCGCGGGCGATGTATTCCAGGTGAACCTGTCGCAGCGGTTTACCGCGGCGCTGACCGAGCACCCGGCGCAGATCTACGAGCGGCTGCGGCGCGAGACGCCGGCGCTGTACGGCGCGTATCTCGATCATCTCGACTATGCGCTGCTGTGTAACTCGCCGGAGCTGTTCCTGAAAGTCGAGCGCGAAGGCGCAAGCGGGCGGCGGAAGGTGATCACGCGTCCGATCAAGGGGACGCGGGCCAAGGGGCTGGGGCTCGACAGCGAGCTGCGCGACAGCGCCAAGGACGAGGCGGAGCTGAACATGATCATCGACCTGGAGCGCAACGACCTAGGGCGGGTGTGCGAGATCGGCAGCGTGAAGGTGTCGCAGGGTCGCCAGATCGAGGCGCATCCGACGGTCTATCACGGCGTGGCGACCATCGAAGGGTTGTTGCGCGAGGACGTGACGCTGGTGGAGTTGCTCCGCGCGACGTTTCCCGGCGGCTCAGTCACCGGGGCGCCCAAGATCCGGTCGATGGCGATCATCGAGGAGCTGGAGCCCACCCGCCGCGGGCCGTACTGCGGCGCGATCGGTTACATCGGCGCGGGCGGCGCGATGGAGCTCAACATCGCGATCCGCACGATGATCGTCCGCGACGGGCTGGTGCACATCCCCGTCGGCGGCGGGATCGTCGCCGATTCCGACCCGCAGGCCGAGTACGAAGAGACGCTGGTCAAGGCGAAGGCGTTGTTTGCAGCACTGGGGCTGTCGGCTGAGGACCTTGAGCTTTAGCGAGCGGCGGCGGCGGGTTGCCGATCGTCTTGTCGAGGTATTTTTCCACCACGTCGCGATGCAGGTGACGCTGGACGAACTTGCCGCCGGCGTCGATGAGGATCGCGCCGGTGGCCGAGGCGCCGTACTCCTCGGGGATGCCCTGGCGGCCGCTGGTTGCGATCGTTCCGGCGAGACCGAGCTTTTCGGCAGCGCGCCGGGCGGCGTCGGGCGACTCGATGCTCAGCCAGATCACCGCCAGCCGCGGGTCGTCGCGCCAGCGCGCCTGAACCTGCTTGTACTTCTCGATCGTGGCGGCGTCGCCGTTCTCGAACCACGAGATGAGAAGCACGTTCGTGCCGCGCAGCGCGGTGATGTCGCGCGTCTTCCCGTCCAGCGTGACGAAATCGAACGGCGGCACGTCCTCGCCGCGCTTGAGCCGCGGAACCACGGTCAACTTGATCTCGCCGAGGTCGAGCGGCCCGTCGCCTGGCCGCGCCTCGGGAACTTCGATCGTCTGGCGCGCGTGGGCGAAGGTGTCGAGGAAACGCAGCTCGTCGTTGAGCTCCATGTTGTTGGAGGTCAGGACGTATTGGCCCGGCGGGACGTCGTCGATGCGGAACGATCCGTCAGGGTTCACGAGGAAGCTCCAGCCGAACGTCCACGACTTGAACTTCTGTCCGTCGGGCGTCTTTCCGAACGCTTCCTCGGCGGCACGATAGTCGGCGAGCGATTCGTCCTGCTTGTGCGCCGGGCGCGTCGTCGCCAGCCGCTCGTAGGGCCAGGGGCGGATGTCGGCTTCGTAGTAATAGGGACCGGGGCTGGGTAACCAGATCGGGCGCGTCGTCGGCGGCGCGGTGAACTTGCCGACGAGCGAGCGCCCGCTGCCGCCGATCGTGACGTGCGCCGTCTGGCCGGGATCGACGACGGCGTAGGCGTGCCGCAGTGAGCGCGAGTTGTCGGCGGCCCGGTCGGCGATCCATACTTCGCCGGGGACGACGCGCGGGAAGAGGAACTTGCCGGCGCCGTCTGCCCGCGTGGTGGTCTGGTGATAGACGACGTTGTACTCGCGGTATTCCGGCCCGCGCGAGAGCCAGAGGATCACCGGCACATTCGCTACCGGCTTGCCCGCCGCCGTCACGACACCCTCGACCCTGCCCCACGCCTGCAGTTGAACATCCGCGGAGGTCGCGAGATCGTTGCCGCTCCTCTCGGAGTAGCCCGCGTCGTTGCGGAAGATCAGGACGAACGGGCCTGCGGGCTGTTCGAGCGAGTATTTGCCGAGTTCGTCGGCGGCCATCCGGTTCTTGCGCGCCTTTTCGTAGGCGCCGATGACGAGCTTGTTGGTGCTGATGACGATTTCGCAGCGGCGGGCGGGCTGGCCGTCGGGGTTCTTGACCGTGCCGGAGATGACCGGGCGCTGCGGGGTGATGGTGATCTCGCGCTTGGGCGCGAAATGGCGCACCGCCTGCACGCCGCCCCCCACCGCCAGCAATGACGCGACGACGACAGCGGCGACTTTGGCATGGACGGCGGTGAAGAGGCTGGCGGAGGAAACGGCGGTGGCGGCGGACGCCGGTGTCGCGACCGTCGCCGCCGCCGCCGCGCTTGTCGCCGACGCCGCCAGGTGCGCGGGCGCCTGCGTCACCGCGTTGGCGATCAGCGCATCGGCGAGAAACGCCGACGACATCACCACGCCGCGACGCTCAAACAGGTCGCGCAGCTCATCGACCGCGCGGCTGACGCGCTTGCGCGCCGCCTCCTCGGTGATGCCGAGCGCCGCGCCCACTTCGCGCGCCGTTTTTCCTTCGAAGTACTTCAGCACCAGCAGCCCGCGCGACGGCTCATCGAGATCGGCCATCGCTTCATCGAGCACGGCTTCGGCATCGGACCAGCTTGCGTTGTGCGGCGTGGCCGCCGCGCGCTTTTCGTCGTGTGCCATCTGACCGGCCTTTTGTTCGTGAAGTGCGCGGCGCTGCTCCTTGCGGACGACGTCGCGGGCGATGAAGCGGACGGAATTGAAAAGCCACCCGCCCAGCAGCACGCCGGGCGGCAGCGATTTGGCTTTTTGCGCCAGCAGGATGAACACCTGCTGCGTCACCTCTTCGGCCAGGGCCGCGTCGCCCTTGGTCTGTCGGCGGGCGGCGGAGTAGACGACGTCGATGTGACTGCGGACGAGCTGCGCGAACGGTTCCTGCGAGCCGGTTTTCACATACTTTTCGAGCAGCTCTCGATCGGTCATCGGCAACATCCTCTACTGGGGTAATGGGATGTGACGCAATCGGCGTGACAGAAAATCCGGCGCGACGGCCGATCTACGGCGGCGGCTGGGGGACTTTGCGCGGCGTGAGCGAGACCTGGTCGTTGTTGTACAGCCGCCCGTCGAGGATGTCGCTTTGGCCCCACGCTTCGTAGCGGATCGTGAAGCGCGAATCATCCTGAGGATCGATCTGCCCGGCGTAGATGCGCAGGTTGGGCGGGCGGGTCGGGAAGCCGCTGCTCACCTCGGTCGAACTGGTCATCACCGACTGACTCGCATCGCTCGACCACGTCGCGGGCGTGAAAACCATCTGCTCGAAGTTGTAGTTCTCGGCGAACTGCGGCGTGAAGCTGAAGGTCTCGGGGAAGTAGCGCACGCACACCAGCCGACGATGGCCGGCATCAGAAGTGCGCTCGTGCAGAAAGAGGATCGCGCCAGACGATTGTCCGGGGCGCGGATTTGTCAGCGTCACCAGGCTGCTGAAGCGCGTCCAGCACGAGGGGAAGCGCGCCGCCGCGACGGTCGATTTGCGCGCCGTGAGATCGGGTGAGAGGGCGCGGTTCAGCACATAGCGCACGTAGGTTCCGTCGGCGCGCGACAGAAGCCGTGTCGCCTCCGCGGCGTCTTCTTCGTACACCACCGCGTTGGCGGGAGCGGTGTAGTTCATGCATTGCCGCTGGCTGTTCATCACCGCCGCCTGCTGCCAGATGTACGAGCCCCATCGATATCCGGCGTAACCGATCGCGAGCAGCGCCAGCCCGACCAGCGCCTGCACGATGTGCCGCTTGCGGCGCGGCGGGGAGAGGCCGTATTCGAGCGGCGGCGGAGAAGAGGATGTATCATTCGCGGTCACGTGAAGGAGGTTCAGTATCCGATGGCGCGGCGCATCGTCCAAATTCTGCTGATTCTCCTGTCGCCGATCGCGGCGTCGCCGGCCCGCGCCGCCGCCACCACGCGCCCCAATGTTCTGCTCATCACCTGTGACGACCTGCGCTCCGAGCTGGGTTGTTACGGCGTGAGCGCAATCAAATCCCCCAACCTCGACCGTCTCGCCTCGCGCGGCGTGCGCTTCGACCGCGCGTACTGCCAATATCCCGTCTGCAACCCCAGCCGCGTTTCATTCCTCACCGGCCTGCGCCCCGATTCGACCGGCGTCGTCAACAACGATCTCAACTTCCGCAGCAGGCTGCCCGACATCGTCACCCTGCCGCAACTCTTCCGCCAGCACGGGTACTTCACCGCCAGCCTCGGCAAGATCTTTCACCGCGGCCGAACGATGGAAGAGCTCAAACCGGAGATGGATGACGCGAAATCATGGGACGTCGCCCGTTATTTTCAATCGACCCCCACCGGCCTGCGCGGTGAGGGGCGGAATCTGACCGGTGGCAAGCTGCCGTGGTGCCGCTGGCTCGCCGCCGAGGGGACCGATGAGGACCAGCCCGACGGCCAGATCGCGCGCGACGCGGTCAAGCTGCTGGAGGAGAAGAAGGACCAGCCATTCTTCATCGCCGTCGGCTTCCACAAGCCGCATGATCCGTTCATCGCGCCGGCGAAATACTTTGCGATGTATCCGATCGAATCGATCGAGCTGACAACCGTGCAGCCCGCGGCCGAAGACCCTGCCCTGGCCATCGCGGACGGCAGGAAAAAGGTGTTCGCCGGTTGGAGCGACGTCGAGCGAAAAGAATTCAAGCGTGCGTATTACGCGGGCGTGAGCTTCACCGATGCGCAGGTCGGAAAGGTGATCGACGCGCTCGACCGATTGCAACTGGCCGACAGGACGATCGTCATCTTCATCGGCGATCATGGTTATCACCTCGGCGAGCGCGGGTGGTGGAACAAGGACACGCTCTTCGAGCTGTCTTGCCGCGCGCCGATGATCATCGTCGCGCCGAAAGCGAACCCCGCGGTGGTGCAGATGCCGGTAGAGCTCGTGGATCTCTACCCGACGCTGACTGACCTGTGCGCGGTGAAGGCGCCGCACGAGCTTCAAGGCGCGAGCCTTCGCCCGCTGCTGGCGGATGCGAATGCGAAGTGGGACACGCCCGCGCGGACGCAAGTGCAGCGCGGGAAGGTCGTCGGACGCTCGGTGCGCACGCAGCGCTGGCGATACACCGAATGGGACGGCGGCCGCGCAGGCGTCGAGCTGTACGACCATTCCAACGATGAAGCGGAGCAGCACAACCTCGCCGGGGATGAGAAGTTCAAGGACGTGATCGCGCAGCTCAAACCCCTGCTGAAGTAAACGATGGCGCTCATCTGGCTGGACAATTCGTTCGTGGATGAAGCGCACGCCGCAGTTTCGCTGCGCGACACGGGGCTGCTGCACGCCGCCGGCGTGTTCACGACGATGCGCGCGGACGATGGCCGGGTGTTTCGGCTCGATGCGCACCTGCGCCGGCTGCGCGAATCGTGCGAGGCGCTGTTCATCCCGCTGGCTTACGATGATGCGGCGCTGTCGAGCGCGGTGACGGAATTGCTGGCGCGAAATGATCTGGCCGACGCGCGGTTGCGGCTCACCGTGACGCGCGGCGTCGCGAAGCAGGACCCGCTGCACGGTACCCACCTGCACCCCACCGTTTTCCTCACCGCGTCTCCCCTCGAACCCTATCCTGCCGAGTTCTATCAGCGAGGTTTGACCGCCATCCTGCTCGATGAACAGAAGCTCAACCCCTACGACATCCAGGCCGGGCACAAAACGTTGAACTACTTCTCGCGGCTGGCGGCGTTGCGCGAGGCGAACCGGCGCGGCGCAGGCGAAGCCCTGTGGTTCAACGTGCACAACTACCTGCAGTCCGGCAGCATCAGCAACGTCTTCATCGTCAAGAACGCATCCCTGATCACCCCGCCGACGAAATGGGAGAACCGCGAAGAGCCCAGCGGCGTGTTGCCGGGCGTGACCCGCGCGGCGGTCATCGACATCGCCCGATCGGCGGGAATCGACGTGAAGCTGGCGCGCATCGACGTCAACCAACTGCTCGACGCCGATGAGATCTTCGTCACCAACAGCATCATGCGCATCATGCCCGTCTGCCGCATCGAGCGCAAATCGATCGGCGACGACAAGCCGGGCCAGATCACGCGTAGCGTCAGCGATGGATTCGAACGGCTCGCGCGGGAGTCATCGACGTGAGCGAATCCGGCAACACCACGCGGCTCGAGGCGTTCAGCGACGGCGTGTTCGCGATCGCGATCACGCTGTTGATCCTAGAGATCCGCGTGCCGCACGATGAGACCGCGGAGCTGGGCAACCGCGACTTGGGCCGCGCGCTGCTGCACCTCTGGCCGTCATTCCTGGCGTTTGTCACCAGCTTCTTCACCATCCTGATCATGTGGGTGAACCACCATGGGCTGTTCCTGCTGCTGCGCCGCGCCCAGCACAACGTGAAGCTCGCCAACGGGTTTCTGCTGATGATCGTGACCTTCATCCCGTTTCCCACCGCTCTGTTGGCGCGGCATCTGGCGCACGAAGGGGCGGAGATGGCGGCGGTGGTGTATTGCGCATCGTACATGCTCGTCAGCGTCGGATACGGTTTGCTCCTGCGCGCCATCGAGCGCCCCGAGAACCTGCGGCCGCACGTGACGCGCGAGCACCTTCGCAAGATCGAGCGGGCGTATTGGCTGGGCTTTGCGACGTACCTGAGCGCAACGATCCTCGCGTGGTTCTTCCCACTGCTGGCGACGCTGCTTTGCTCGGTGCTGTGGATCCTGTGGGCGCGGCTGGACTACGCGCCGCCGGGAGCAGCCGCCGAATCATGATGACGCCGCACTACCGAATCGTGTAGGTTGATCGGTATGCCGAAGCTCGATGAGCTGATCGACGCGATGGAAAAGATCGCGCCCACCCGATTCGCCGAGGATTGGGACAACGTCGGGCTGCTAATCGGCGATCCGCGGCAGGCCGTGACGGCGGCGATGTTGTGCATCGATTACACCGGCGAGGTCGCGTGCGAGGCGGCCGGCGCGAAATGTGATTGCGTCATCGCCTATCACCCGCCGCTCTTCACGCCGATCAAGCGCATCACGGCCGGCGGCGGCAGCGGCGCGATCTTCGACGCGATCCGGCGCGGCGTGGCGATCTATTCGCCGCACACGGCGCTGGACGTAGCCGCCGGCGGGACCAACGACATGCTCGCCGACGCGATCGGCATCTCAGCCGACGATCGCGGCCCGCTGCGCGTGATCGACCCCAAGGCGAATCAATACAAGCTGGTCACGTTCGTCCCGCCGGAGCATCTCGATCGCGTCGCCGGCGCATTGTTCGACGCGGGCGCGGGGCGGATCGGCAACTACACGCAGTGCAGCTTTCGCTCGCGGGGAACCGGCACGTTCTTCGGCGAAGAAGGGACCAATCCCGCGGTCGGGCAGCAGGGAAAGCTCGAGCACGCGGAAGAAGTGCGGCTGGAAACAGTGATGCCGATCGCGCGGCTGAACGACGTGCTCGCCGCGCTGCGGAAAGCGCATCCATACGAAGAGCCCGCGTTCGATCTGGTGCAACTGGCGGCGCCGCCGGAGAAGCTGGGGCAAGGCCGCTTGGGCACGTTGCCGGCGACGGAGCGCAAGCAGATCTTCCAGCGCGTCAAGCGCGAGCTGGGGATTGAGCATCTGCTGATCGCCGGGCCGCGCGATGGGACGATCACGCGGGCCGCGTGCTGCGCAGGCGCGTGCGGAGACATGCTCAAGGACGCGCTCGCCGGCGGGGCCGGGCTGTATCTCACCGGCGAAATGCGCCACCACGACGCCATCACGGCCGCGAATGCCGGCATGACGGTGGTGTGCACGCTGCACTCCAACAGCGAGCGCGCGGTTCTGAAGCGGCTAAGCCAGCAGCTGACGGCTAGAATTCCCGCCCTGCGGATTTCGGTCAGCACGAAGGACCGCGACCCGTTCAGCATCTTGTGATAGCACGAGGAGGGATTGTCTTGGCGGAGCTGCGGCGAAGTGAATTGACGGTCAGGCAGGAGCGCGCGGTGCTCGTGGGAGTGATCCTTCCCGGCTCGACCGCCGACCCGCGCGATCCGCTCGGCGAGCTCGCGTCGCTCGCCAAGACCGCCGGCGCCAAGGTCGTCGGCGACGTCATCCAGCGCCGCCAGAAGCCCGATTCGGGCACGTACATTGGGACGGGCAAGGCGGCGGAGATCGCGCGTCTGGCCAAGGCGAAAGACGCTGACGTCGTGCTCTTCGACAACGATCTCTCGCCCAGCCAGATCGGCGCGCTGGAAAAGATCATCAGCACGGAGATGGGCAAGCAGCGGACCGAGTCGATGAAGGTGCTCGATCGCTCGGAATTGATCCTGGACATCTTCGCCTCGCGCGCGCAAACCCACGAGGCGAAGCTGCAGGTCGAACTGGCGCAGATGCAATACACCTATCCGCGCCTGATGCGGATGTGGGGCCACCTCGAACGCATCGCCGGGCAGTCGGGCGGGCTGGGCATCGGGACGCGCGGCCCGGGCGAAACGCAGCTGGAGACCGACCGCCGCATCGTCCGCAAGCGCATCGCCGACCTGCGCCGCGACATCGAGAAGATCCAGGACCGCAAGAGCCGGTTGGTCGCGGCGCGCAACCGCGAGCACTTCACCACCTGCATCGTCGGGTACACCAACGCCGGCAAGAGCACGCTGTTCAACACGCTCACCGCGGCGGGGACGTATGCGGATGACAAGCTCTTCGCGACGCTCGACACCAAGACGCGCGCGTGGAAGCTGGAGCGCGGCACCGAGGTGTTATTGAGCGACACCGTCGGCTTCGTGCGCGATCTGCCGCACAACCTCGTCGCGTCGTTCAAGGCGACGCTCGAGGAAGCGGTCCACGCCGACCTGCTGCTGCACGTGCTCGACGTCGGCCACCCGCACGCGCAGCAGCAGTATGATTCGGTGCACAAGGTGCTGGAGGAGATCGGCGCGCGGAACAAGCCGGAGCTGCTTCTGCTAAACAAGATCGACACTGAGGAAGGGGAGGAGCATTTTCCGTTCTGGCGGACGCTGCACCCCGATGGGATTCCGATCAGCGCCAAGACCGGCCGGGGTTTGAGCGCGCTTCACGAGGCGGTCTATCAGGTCGTTCGCGGGCAGCAGGTCGATGTGACGCTGGAAGCGGACGTGGCCAACGGGAAGCTGCTCGCGTTCATCGAGTCGCACGCGCGCGTGCAGGAGCGCGAATTCGTGGATAGCCGGGTGCTTATCCGCGCGATCATGGGCAAGCAGACGCTGGCGGACCTCGCTCGCAACGGCCAGGTCGAGGTGAAGACGGTGGCGGGCGTGACGGAATGACGTTGGGGCCGCCAACCGCTGAGCCTGTCTGACCATTTCGTTACCATTTCGGCAGTACGCACGTTCCCATCTCCGCCGAAACTCAGCAGAATCGGGGCGCAGGCACGGCAATTGCCACCGTTCTGTACTGGCGGCGAGCGCCGCGAACTTCTGTCATTCAACCACTCGATTGAGAGGTCCATCATGCGTCAATCCATTCGCCTGTTCTTCGCCGCCTCGGCGACGGTTGCGGCCATGAGCATCGCTGGATGCGCTCACGTTCCCCAGAAGGATGCGCCCGGCGGCGTGCTTTCGGGAAATGAATTCCAGCGCAACCGCGCGGCGCGCGGCACGGTGCTGGACAGCTCGGCCACCGGGACCGGCAGCGGCAGTTCGATCGACGCGAGCCACGCATCGGCAGGCCCCGGCGCCACCGGCGGCGCGACGTCGGCCGGCACCGGCGCGGGACGCGCTAACGTGATGAGCAGCGGCGCCAGCGGCGCGGCTGTCGTGGGTCCATCAGCGATCACCGGCACCGGCACTCCGGCCGGCGTATCTGCTGGCACGGGCGCGGCGGGAACACCTGGCGCGGCGGGAACGGCCAGCGGCTCGACGGGCTTCAGCGGAAGCAGCGCGACCGGATCGGGCGGCGCGACAGGCGTAGGCGCCAACGGTGTTGGCGCGAGTGGAACGTCGAGCGGCACCTCCGCCAGCGGCGGCACGGTGGGCTCGACCGGCACGACGACCATCAATAACAACAGCGGCATCGGCGCGGGTATCCCCGATCCGAATTCCACCAACGGCATCAATACCAACACCGGCGGGGCGCTGGTCGTCCCCTCCGGCGGCGCAACCGCCAGCGGCACGAACACGACCGGGAACGCGAACACCACCGGATCGCTCGGCACCAGCACCGGCACCGCCGGCGCGAACACCGGAACCGGCGCGCTCGGCACCAGCACCGGCACGGCCGGCGCAGGCAGCGCCAGCGGCGCGACGGGAACGAGCACCAACGTCAATTCGAATCTCGGCACCTCGACCGGCGCCAACAGCAATCTCGGGACGTCAACCGGCACGAACAGCAACCTCGGAACATCCACCGGCACCGGCGCGGTGCCCAGCAACGCCGCCGGCACCGGCGCGGCGGTCGGCACGTCCAACCTGGGCACGAGCACGGGCGTGAATACGTCCGGCACGAGCACAGGCGTCGGCGCCACCGGGACGAACAGCAACCTCGGAACCTCGACCGGCACCGGCCTTGGAACGACCAGCGCGACCGGCTCCAACAATCTCACCAATCCAACCGCCGGTACGTCGGCGAACAATTCGGCCGGCACGACGACCAGCGGCGGCGTCGCGCAACCGGCGAGTGGCACCATTTCGCCCGCCGGCACCAGCTCGGCTGGCACTACGTCGGGCGGCACGAGCGCGATCAATTCCAATGGCACTACCGGCACGACCGGAGTAGGAGCGAGCGGCACTGGCGCGGGAACCGGCACGACTGGAACCGGCACCACCGGGACAACGGGAACTGGAACGACCGGCAGCGGGACGAGCGGAACAAGCGGAACCGGCACCACCCCAACCGGCGCCGGCACGAGCGGGTCGGGCGGATCGAGCGGGGCAACCGGTGGCTCCAGTGGAAGCTCCGGCGCTGCGGGCAGTCGTAGCGCGCTGCCGTCCGGTGCGCCGCCTCGTGGCGTGACGGGCAGATCCGCGAACAACATCGACGACACGCCTAACACCCCTAGCGGCTCGGCATCGAGTGGCGGCACGTCCGGTTCCGGCACATCGTCGTCCGGCGCGTCGAATGGTGCGAGCAGGTCCGGTTTGCCATCGGGCGTCCCGCCGCGCGGCGTGACCGGCACATCGGCGAACAACATCGACGACACCCCCAACACTCCTAACGGCAACAATCCCGACAGGACGTCAACCGGCGCCAATACCAATGTGACCAACCCGACGGTCGCTAACCCCACCGGAACGACCGGCACCACCGGCGGCACTTCGACCGACACCAGCGGCCTGTCCACAAACAACGCGACGGGCACCACGGGCGCCGGCACGTCGTCGTCCGCCACGGGCGCGACTGGCACCAGCGGGACAACGCCTGCGGGCACGACCTCGGATGCCAGCGGCGCAACCGGCACAGGCACTGCGACCCCAGCGGGCACGACATCCAATGCCAACGGAGCCACTGGGACCGCGCACAGCGGAACGTCCCAGACCGGCGCGACCGGCACAGGGCCCAGCGGCGTCTCGCCTGATACCGCCCAACTCTCCGGCGGAACGGTCGGCGCGACTGGCACGGGAGCCGGCAGCGTCGGCGACACGCGTAGCACTGGATCACCAGGCGTCGGCACCGGCTCCCCCGGCGCAGGCGTCGGCTCGCCCGGTACGGGCACCGGAATTCCCTCCGGCGGCTTGGGCGCCGGCGGCCCCGGTTCGGCTGGCACGAGCACTGGCAACGGCGCAAGCGGTTTGGACACGAGCACAGGCACGACCGGCACCGGCGCGACCGGTACCGGCGCGACGGGCACCGGGACATCCACCGGCACCGGCACCTCGACCGGGACCGGCACGTCGACTGGAACTGGCACCTCGACCGGCACTGGAACCAGCACCGGTTCCACGGGCGGCGTGAGCGGCGGCACCGGCGCGGCGGGCGGTTCGTCATCTGGCGGATCGTCGGGCGGCGCTTCCAGCGGCGGCGGCTCGTCCGGTGGTGGCTCGGCCGGCGGCGCATCTGGTGGCGGTCGTTAGTCGCAGTTGAATTACAGAATTCTCATCGACCCCAAAGCCCCATCATCCGATGGGGCTTTTTTCATCACGCCGCGAACGTCGCGCTGCGTCGTCGGCAGGACATCGCGCACCCACGTTCCTGACCCTTCAGCGCGCGCACGAATTGTTCTCCACCCGTCATCCACACGTCCCATAAATTGGTGCACAATCCGTGCAAAAAGTTTTTTTCGGCGCGCATCACATCGGCAGCGCCGACGCTTGCGACGATGTGCAGGAAAATCCAATAAGACCGCGCTTGTCAGTACTACCGGGCGCGACTATCTTCTGCCCCGTCGAACATGGATGGTGAGTTTCAGGGAGGCACGCAATCGCGGATCATTTTTAAGGGGGCCGCGAAGGGCAGCGTGCGAAGGATGACTCTGAGACTCAGGACACGTCGCTGGATGCGATCTCACGGATGATTTGAACCGCCGCGGGAAATTCCCGCAGCGCCGCAGGGTTGCTACTGCGGAGAGGCATGGAGCCTCCCCCGCCGGGGAAATGCTGCGCCGCGCCATGATCGTGACCCGATCGGCGCCGCGCGTCGGGGCGCTTCTGCGCCCCAGGCGGGTTGTCGTGCCGCTCGAGCGTCCGCACTGGAGGAGTGCAGCGCCCGGCGGGAGTAGTCAGGACGAACGGCGGCGATTTCGCCGTGCCTTTCTATCGGGCGCGCACCGCCGGGGTCGTTCGGGGTTCCGAAGGAACGGAAGGAGACCAGTGTGAGCTGCATTGCTGCACACGATCCACAATTGGAGCGTCTGGCCGACGCTATCGCGCAACGCGTCGGACAACAACGTTTTCACGTCTGGTTCAACAATTCGACGCGACTCGACCTCAAACACGACGGCCTGGAGATCGCCGTCCCCAATGACTTCATCAGTGAATGGATCGGCACCCACTTCAAGCGCCCCATCCAGGAAGCAGCGCACGAAGTTCTCGGTTGCTCCCTGGCGGTGCGCTTCTCGGTGATGCCGCAGCTCTTTGAGATGAAGGCGACCCACGCGCCCGCCGAAGTGAACGGCAAGGCGAACGGAAGCGGCAACGGTCGGAAACACAACTCCCCCGCCTCCGTGAAAACCGTCCCGGTCGTCGCTTCCAATGCCGTCCCGGTGGTGCGCCCCGCGCCGGTGAACGGAATGACCGATGCGCCCGCGGCGAACTACTCGACGCGCTCGCGCTTGCGCCACGACATCGAAACCTACGTCGTCGGCGCCAGCAACCAGCTCGCCTACAACGCCGCCCTCTACGTCGCCGAGTTCCCCGGCGCTCAGTACAACCCGCTGTTCATCCACGGCTCGTGCGGCCTGGGCAAAACTCACCTCCTGCAGGGGCTCTGCAAGCGGTTCATCGAGCTGCACCCGACCAAGCGCTGGATGTACCTGACCGGCGAGGAGTTCACCAACGAGTTTCTCACGGCACTGCGGACGAACAAGCTCGACGCCTTCCGCCGCAAGGTGCGCGATCTCGACCTGCTCGTCATCGACGACGTCCACTTCATCGCCGGCAAGAAGGCGACGCAGGAAGAGTTCCTGCACACGTTCAACTCGATCGAAGCCATGGGCCGGCAGGTCGTGATGGCGTCGGATGATCATCCCAAGATGATCGAGGAGTTCGGCGAATCGCTGGTCAACCGGTTCGTCAGCGGAATGGTCGTCAGGATCGATCCGCCGAACTATGCGACGCGCTGTGAGATCCTCCGGGCGCTGGCGCTGCGCAGCGGATTGCCGCTGAGCGAGGAGGTGACCGCATGGATCGCGCGGCGTGTGACGCAAAACGTCCGCGAGCTCGAAGGCGCTGTCACCCGCATCGGCGCGCATGTGAAGCTCACCGCGCGCAATCCCGACGTCGCCACCGCGACCGAAGCCCTTGGCGACCTCGATCGCCAGCTCGTCGCGCCGGTCAAGCCGGAGAACATCCTCCTGTCCGTCTGCAACTACTTCGGCCTGGAGCACAAGGACCTGATGTCCGGGCGGCGTCAGCGGACGATCTCGCTGGCCCGTTCGGTCGCGATGTTCCTCGTGCGCAAGACGGCCAAGCTCAGCTTCCCGGAAATCGGGATGCGCATGGGCAAGCGCAATCACAGCACCGTGATCAGCGCCTGCCGCCGCATCGAGCGCGCCGTGCAGCGCAACGAATCCCTCGCCTGGACCAGCGCGGTCGGCGAACGCACCGAGGAAGCAACAGAGCTCATCCAGCGCTTAGAAGAACATAGTCGGACAATTTCGTAACCGGCATGGCCACCTCCGGTGGCCATGTGTTCACGTGATGACCGTGCAAATGATCTGCCGCCTTCGCGGACGCGTGTCGAAGTCGATGAGGACCACCTGTTGCCATTCCCCCGTGAGCAGTTTCCCGTTGCCGATCGGCACGGTCAGCCCCGGCCCGAACAGGGCGCTGCGCACGTGGCTGTGCCCGTTGTCGTCGTTCCACGTCGCCTCGTGAACGTAATGCGCATCATCCGGAGCGAGCCGTTGAAACAGCGCCTGCATGTCATGCTTGATGAGCCCGGGCTCGAACTCCAGCGTCGTGATCGCCGCGGTGCTCCCGCCGACGAACACGTGCAACAGCGCGTCCCCTTTCACCTCGCGGATTCGTTCAGCCAGTTCGGCGTTGAGGTTGATGATGTCGGAGTTGCCCTCGGTGGCGACGTTGAACAAGAAGCGCTTCATCGTGACCCGTTATACAGTGTGCGGACGGGTTCGTGGCGAAAGGCCGGGGCCCCGCGACCGCATGAGTCCGCCAAATGTCGTGCGTGCCGTAAATAGTGTTTATATCGATGGTTACGAGCCATGTCGGTCCGATATTATTTGACCCCCCTTCGAAGCGGTGTTATATTTCATCGGCCCACGCGCCGTCTTAACATTCTTAACCCTTGCGGGACAAGCGGTTATGCTTGTGTCGCCAGGCGACGGAGCAGTCGTCCGGCGGAGCGTGGGCTTGAGCGTCAAATAACCGTCTCGTTGAGCCTCGGACCTGTTGGGGACGTACCGTGAGCGGGCCGAACGCTGGCAACGATTACAAGTCCAAGGTCCTGCAGGCGATCGACATCGTCGAGTTGATCGGCCAGAGCGTCAGCCTCAAGAGGCGGGGAAAGGACTTCGTCGGGCTGTGCCCGTTTCACCAGGAGAAGACGCCGTCATTCCATGTCAGCCCCGCTCGGCAGTTCTTTCACTGCTACGGCTGCAAGGAAGGCGGCAATGCCATCGACTTTGTGATGAAGCGCGACCGCGTTGTCTTTATCGACGCGCTCCGCACGCTCGGCCAACAGGCCGGGATCGAGATGCCGAAGTTCGGCCTCTCACGCGAGAAGACGGGCGAGCGACAGCAATTGCTGGACGCTTGCTCCGCCGCTTGCGCGCTCTTTGAAAAGTTGCTTGCAGACCCACAGCGAGGATTGGCAGCTCGAAACTATCTCGAGCAGCGCGGGTTCGATGCGGAATCGATCAAGCGGTTCCAGATCGGATTCGCGCCCGATGCATGGGATACGCTGCTCACGAGCGCGGTTGCGAAGAAGTTTCCGCCGCCGGTGCTCGCGATGGCGGGGTTAGTGAAATCGCGCGAGAGCGGATCGGGGTTTTACGACACCTTCCGCAACCGCGTGATCTTTCCCATCCGCGATGAATCCGGCCGCGTGATCGCGTTCGGCGGACGGGTGATGCCGGGATCGGAAGACCCCGCGAAGTACCTGAATTCCCCGGAAACTCCGCTGTTTTCCAAGAGCCGGTCCGTTTTCGGACTAGACCTGGGCCGACAGAAAATCGTCGAATCGCGCACGGTTGCGGTCGTCGAGGGGTACACCGATGTCGTGATGGCCCATCAGTTCGGCGCGACCAACGTCGTGTCGATCCTGGGGACGGCGATGACCGAGCAGCACGTCGCGATCCTCCGTCGCTTCGCCGATCGGATCGTCCTGCTGTTCGACGCCGACACCGCGGGCGATACGGCGGTCAACCGCTCGGTCGAGCTGTTCCTGACCCAGCCGGTCGAGATCGCGATCGCGTCGATGCCGGATGACGTCGATCCGGATGAGTACCTCCTGCAAAACGGCACGGAAGCGTTCGAGAAATTGTTGTCCGAAGCACAGGACGCTTTGACATTCAAGTGGAAGCACCTGGATCGCCGCTTCCACGGATCTTCGGACCTGACCGGACGTCAGAAGGCGGTCGAGGAGTATCTGGAGTTGCTCGCCAAGGCGCGCGGTACCGGCCCGGTCGATTCGATTCGGTGGGGCCAGGCTTTGGCGCGTGTGAGTCGGTTGACGGAGATTCCGGTCGATGACCTCAATCGCCGTTTCGGACGAAGGAGCACCGGTCCGGCGCGGCCGGTCGCTCAGGTGCATCGCGAAGGTGAGCCGACAAACGATCTCCCGCTCAGGAAACCGCTGACCGCTTCACAGCGGGCGGAGGCCCAGATCCTGGGGATTTTGCTGATGGAGCCGGCGAGGTGGCATGACGTGCAACAAGAGGTGCACGTGGAAGACTTTACAGATGGCCGAGCGAAGCTGGCGCTGGCGTATTACGGCCATCAACGCGATGAGGGAGAGCCTGTATTTAACGAGTTCCTCAGTGTGCTGACTGAACGCGAGCTGAAGGAACTGGCGGTGGAACTGGTCGAGGACGCCGAGCGGTTGCCGAATATCGACGACACGCTCAAGGATGCCGTCCTACACTTAATCGAGGTTCGCCGCCGTCGAGAAGAACAAAAACTAGTCGCCCAGTTGCGTCGTACAGAAGGACAACTGGGGGAGCAGGACGAAGTTTCCCTGCTCAAAGCACTTCAAGAGCAGGCGCGCACGCCCAATTTGAGGCGCGTCGGCTCGTGAGGATTGGTCGGGCTTTAGTTCGAGGCCCGGCGTGAAACGAATATCGGCACGGAAGTGATGCGCGTTACAGGGATCGGCAATTGCGCCGAGCTCCTTGGCCCGAAATCGCCGGCGTCGCAGGCCCGCAGGTATGCGGGGAATGGTCAGACAGGGTTTATGAAGGAAGCAGCAGCGCCAGTCATCGAAACACCGCTCATCGGTTCCGGCTCCATGGAGGAGGCGGAGAACCGCGTTCGGATCCTCCTGGATCTGGGCACTTCGCGCGGGTTCCTCACCTACGAAGAGCTCAACGAGAAGCTCCCCGACGAAGTCGTTTCGCCCGATAAGCTCGACTCTCTCCTGATGCGCATCGACGAGATGGGCATCAAGCTGATCGACGAGCACGACATCGGCGAATACATCAAGCAGCCGCGCGTTCGCACGCCAAAGCCCGCGGCGCCCAAGGACAAGAAAAAGGACGAAGCCGAGGAGATCACCGTCGAGGACATCGACGGCGAAGAGATCGATCTCAACCTCGAAGCGGAATTGGCGGAAGCTTCGACCAAGCGCATCGACGACCCGGTGCGCATGTATCTCACGCAGATGGGCGAGATCCCGCTGCTCACCCGCGAGCAGGAAATCGCGCTGGCCAAGAAGATCGAGATCACGCGGAAGATCTTCCGCTCGAAGGTGCTGGAATCGGATTATTGCCTTCAGGCGGCGGTGGACATCCTGCAGCAGGTCGATGACGGCGATCTGCCGTTCGACCGCACGATGAAAATCTCGACGGCCGAGGATCAGGCCGACAAGGGCACGATCGGTCAGCGCATTCCGACGAACCTCACCTCCGTGCGTCGCATGCTCGATCGCAACCGCGACGAGTGGACGCGCCTGCGAGAGGCGAAGAACAAGCAGCAGCTGGAAGATTTGAAGATGGCCGTCCGGCGCCGCCGCCGTCGCTGCGTGAAGCTGCTGGAAGAGCTGTCGCTGCGCACGAGCAAGGTCGCGCCGCTGCACAAGAAGCTCGCTTCGATCTCCACCAAGATGCTCGAGCTCGAACAGCGCATCGAAGAGCTCAAGAAGATGAAGGAGCCCGGCGAAGACCTGGAAGTCTGCCAGGAAGAGCTCGCGGGGCTGGAAGATCTGGTGCTGGAAGACGCGCAGAACCTCCACAAGCGCGTCGTGCAGGTCCGCAAGATCTTCAACAAGTACGAAGACGCCAAGCGAAAACTGTCCGGCGGAAACCTGCGACTGGTGGTTTCAATCGCCAAGAAATACCGCAACCGTGGGTTGTCGTTCCTCGACATCATCCAGGAAGGCAATACCGGCTTGATGCGCGCGGTGGACAAATACGAATACCGCCGCGGCTACAAGTTCAGCACCTACGCGACCTGGTGGATTCGCCAGGCCATCACCCGCGCCATCGCCGATCACGCGCGCACCATCCGCATCCCGGTGCACATGATCGAGACGATGAGCAAGCTGCGGAACATCAGCAAAGCGCTGATGCAGGAGCTGGGCCGCGAGCCGACCATCGAAGAGATCGCCAAGCGCGCCAAGATGAGCGTTTCGGAGACACGCCGCGTGCTGAAGATCTCGCGTCATCCGATCTCACTGGATCGTCCGGTCGGTGAATCGGAAGACAGCTACTTCGGCGACTTCATCGAGGACGAGAAGGCGGATAATCCTGTCGAGTCGGCGACACAGGAGATGCTGAAGGACAAGATCGAGCAGGTGCTCAAGACGTTGACGTACCGCGAGCGCGAGATCATCAAGCTGCGCTACGGGATCGGTGACGGTTACACGTACACGCTCGAGGAAGTCGGTCGCATCTTCAAGGTGACGCGTGAACGCGTGCGTCAGGTCGAAGCGAAAGCGATCCGCAAGCTCCAGCATCCGGTCCGGGCGCGCAAGCTCGAAGGGTTTTTGCCGGGTGGGCTCGCGCACTAAGCGATCGATCGACTGAAACCTTACTTCCACACGCATGGTCAGCTCTGCTGACCATGTCCCTTTTTGTACTTGCGCTCATACCGCGCATACGGCACTGTTTCGAGAAACGCTTTGCGCTCCACAGCACGCGCGATCGCTCGATCTCGATCGAGGTAAACGCGCGTGTGCGGATAATCCCGATACTCCCGAACGATCCGCGCCTTCACTGCCTGGTCGCGCGTGTAGTTGTACGCGCGATGCGCCTGCAGCACGTCGCGAATGCAACCGTCGAAATAATCGTGATGTTTCTTGCTGCACCAGAACGGCACGTGGCGCGCTTCGATTTGCTTCATCACCATCCACGCGACCGAGCGTGCAGCTTGCGCATCATCTCCCCAAGCTGCTCGCCATCCTTCAGGTAACCGATGAAATGATAGTGGTTGTTCATCAACGTCGCGATCCACGTGATGAAACCGTGGAGCTGGGTGTAGTAGGTGAACCGGTCCCAGAAGATGCCTTTCGCTTCTTCCGTCGCGAAAGCGGGGAATCCGTCGCGGACCTTGGACGTGATGAAATAGACTGTGTTGTCGCGGTACCAGTGCTCGTAGCGATGTTGGCCGTCGAAGAACTCGTGCGAGGTGCCCGAGCTTTTGCGCAACCCCATGGTCAGTCATGGTCACCAGAGGTGACCATGCCGGTCAAGAGATTTCACACACCGAGCGCGAAGAGGGGTTTGTCGAGCCAGATGCACATCTCCATGAGCCCACCGACGATCACCGCGGTGTTGATCAGCAGCGCCGCGACGACATGCGGGTCTTCGCCCGCGATGCGCTTGTAGAAAAGTCCGCACAGCGAGAGCACCAGTCCCACCGACCCCAGGATCGTCGGGATCAGCGACAGCGCGAACGCGGCCCCGAGCCCGAAGCAGCCCAGCACGAAGATGGCGACGCCGATGAAGCTGCCCGCGATGCCGAGCGCGCCGCCGATACGGGGGAGGCGGGTCGCGGAACCTTCGGCGCCGGGGGAGGCGTAATTGATGGGGTGGGTCATGGCGCGAAATATATTCGATGCGCGCCGGCTTCGCCAAGATCAGCGGTGGGATCGCGATGAGCGTCGTCGGGCGACGATCACTTCGCGGCGCGGATGCGCGGCTCGGGCGCGAGCGGCGTACGCCGGGGCGCGGGGACGCGGAATTGCATCGAGCAGTAGCGGCAGGTCACGAGCTTGCCCTTCACGTCGTCGGCGAGCGTGAGGATCTTGCGGCAACGCAAACTTGGACAAATCACGTGAACGGCCATGGCTTCTCCCGCACCCATTATCGGTGAGCTAGCGCAGAAGCTTCAGCGATGTTTCAAGATTGCCGTCCCATAAGCGGATTCTTCATCCGCCGACGCGCGACACCGGATCGTCCAACGCCCTGCGCAACAGTGGAGGCAGATCCTCAGGCTTGAGCAGCGGGTTGACCTTGAACGGGGTGTAAAGCGGATCGCCGACGCAGCACATCATCCAGCTCGTGTTGGGCAGCGTCCGCCAATACACTTCCGCGAGCGTCAGCTTGCCGGTCATCAGCAGCGGGAAGAATTCCTCGGGCGCGGGAAACGCCGACAGGTATGGCTCGGCGACCGCGCCTACGGTGGCGGCGACGCCGTCATTCAGCAACCCGGCGACCCACCCCTTCTCGTTGTCGGCGCGCAGGCTGACCATCTCGAAGCTGGCGACGTGATATCCGACCGCGCCCACCTTGAACTGACACGCGGGCACGTAATTCCGCACACTGTACCAGCCGCAGTACAGCGCGACGTCCTTCACCGTGTTGGCCGGCATGACATTGGGGCTCCTGTCCAGGGTGACGAGGAAATTCGTCTTCTCCTTGGCGATGCGCGCCAGCACCAGGAGCTTGTCGTCAAAAGCGCGGTAGCCGCCCTGGTGATCGGCGACGCCGCCCGGGCCCGTGCCGTTGGTAGAGTCGATGACGATGCGGCCCTTGAGCCCCTCGCGCTCGGCCTTGAGCGAGGCGAGGATTATCTGCATCGCCGTCCCCTCCTGCGGACCGTCGAGGCGGCAGGTCATCAGCGTTTGCGGCAGCGAACCCTCGAAGTGGAAATTCAGCGGGTTGGGCTGCTGCTTGGCCTTGCCGTAAAAATTCCACCACAAGAGCGACATCTCGTTGTCGAACGACGATACCGTCCCGTCGAGGCTGAGGTAATCGATCTGCCCCTGCAGCAGGCTCGCATAGCCGAACACGCCGAACCCGTCGGCGACGAGCTTGCGGAGCTTTTTTCGCGCCTCGAAATCGAAACGCTGATCCTGCAGCGCGTCGATGTCTTTCTGATTCGCCTCAAGCTGCTTCCGCCGCGCGGGCCAAGCGGCGCGCTTGTCCTCGGGAAGCAGTTGCAGCAGTTCCTTGTCGTCCACCTTGGCGGCGATCTGCGCTTCGCCGCTGAAGGCGGACATGAGACGGATCACCTCGGGCAGGATGCGGGTGTGCCGCTCGTCCGCTGGCGGAGGCAGGTTGCGGTTGATGGTTTGGAGGGCGTGGTTCACGCGCACGGACATCTGCTGGAGATCGGTCCCGCTCTGCGCGACAAACCCCGGCTGCAGCTCGACCGCCAGCTTCTCCGCCGACTCCGCGAACGGCATCGCGTCGGCGAGGGTCTTGGTCAGCTCGGTCCGCAGCTCGGCGACTTCGGCATTCTCCTCCTGCGTCGGATTGCGCGCGCCGATGCGAAACGGCACGCCGTAGAAGAAGACCAGGCAGCGGACTTTCGATTCGAGCTGGTTCTTGCGAAGAAAATCGCGCACCGCCGGCACCACCTCACGCTCGTAGCGGTCCAGCGGAATCTCTTCTGAGCCGGGAAGGTTGAGCTTGAGGATCCGCCCGTCGGGGATGAGCCGGCCCTTGGCGTAAAATTCGGCGATCTTCACGCTGGCGGGAACGTTGCCGTTGACAACAAGCAGCAGCTCATCGGACTGCAGCGCGAACGCGACCGAGGCGCAGGCGAACGTCGAGATAATCAGCGCGAGAGCGAAGCGGCGAAACACGTGGTGATGCTAGTCGTGTTCGGGGATGCAGACAATCGCCGGAAACCAAGGCCAAGTCCGGGGCTTTAGCCCCTGGAAACAGCGCACGGTCACGTCGTTTCCGATGGCGCCGGCCCCGTCGCAAACGGCGTCGCGGGAATGCCCTCGACGCCTTCCGATTGCGCCTGCTGCTGGGCCTGCTCGATCATGCCGACCAGCGCCTTGATCTCGCGCACCGATTCGGGGCTGCCCCACATCAGCACCCAATCCACATGCCAGTTGCAGCGCTCGAACGAGCACCCTTCCAGGTGATACACCGTCTCGCGCAGCACCAGCGTGCACGCGATGAACTGGCAGCGGATGAACGCCTGGCCGCTGATGTAGACGGTCTGGTTCCGGAAAGTTTCGCCATCGTGCTTGGTCAACAGCATCGGTTTGTCCTCGACATGAAAGTGCGTTCCGCCCCGTTTCAACCGGCTATGCGGGAGGCCAAGGGTACAAGAACTCGTATTGCTGTCAAACCTGCACGTTGTCGGCGGAATTGCGCGCGGCGAGAATGTGAGCATGACAACCGATGCAACCACGCCGACCTCCGACGCCACTCCCCCGCCGCCACGCAAGAAAGGCGCGCTGCGCATCGTCAAGTGGATCTTCCTGGTGCTGTTGCTGGTCGTCATCACCGCCGGCGCGGTGGTCTACTTCAAGCTCAACGAGATCGTCCGCGCGACCGTCGAGAAGCAATCGACCAACTCGCTCAACCAGAAGACCGCGCTGCAGTCGGCGAACGTCTCGATCCTCGGGGGCAATGTTCGCCTTGACAATTTCAAGATCAGCTCACCCGCCGGCTTTGAAATGCCCGAGATGATGACGCTCGGCGGCATCGCGGTGGATACCAGCCTCGGCGAGCTGCGTCAGGATCCGGTGCGCATCTCCTCGATCGACATCGAGCAGCCGAAGATGGTCATCGAGATGAAGGGCACCGCGTTCAACATCAAGAAGTTCATTGACTCGCTTCCCGCCGGCGAAGACAAGCCGCCGGCCGAGGGCGGCGAACCGCTCAAGCTGATCATCGGCGCGCTGAACGTCAAAGGCGCGACGGTCGTGCTCCGCCCGGACGTGACCACGCTGCAGGCGATCCCCGGCGCCGGCAAGCTGGATCTGAAATCGGAATACACCCTGCGCATTCCCGACATCGCGATGAAGGAGATCGGCACGGGTGAAGGGTCGAAGAACGGGGCGGCGATCAAGGATGTGGTCACGCTGCTGGTGCGCGAGCTGGCCGCCAAGGCTTCGCAGTCCGAACAGCTCCCGCCGGAACTGCGCCAGGTGCTCAGCCTGAACGTCGCGGACATCACCGCGCTGGCGAAGGCGAAGCTCGGTGAGGAAGTGAACAAGCAGATCACAAAGCTCGGCGGTGAGCTGTCGGAAAAAGTCGGCGGCGAGGCGGGCAAGGCGCTGCAGGACGTGCTCAAGAATCCCCAGGAGGCGGCCAAGGATCCGGGCAAGGCGATTCAACAGGGGCTGGGAAATATTCTCGGCGGCAAGAAAGACGAGAAGGCAGCGCCGGCGCCCACGACGCAGAAGAAATGAATCGTTAGAATCCGCCGCGCAAGGACGGGCATGTTCGATCAGTACCAGACGAACGGCGTATTCGACGAGATGTTCGACGTGCAGGGCCACGCGCGCCCGCACTACGCCGCCGTCGCCAGGCGCCTGGCAAAATTGAACCCCGCCGCCCTCGATCGCCGCCGCCGAATGGCCGATGTGTCGTTCCGCAACCAGGGGATCACGTTCACGGTTTACGGCGACACGCGCGGGGTGGAGAAGACGTTTCCCTTCGACCTGGTCCCGCGCATCGTCCCCGCGAGCGAATGGGACACCATCGAGCGCGGCCTCGAGCAGCGCATCACGGCGCTCAACCTGTTCTGCAGCGACATCTATCACGATCAGCGCATCCTCCGCGAGAACATCATCCCGCCCGACCTGGTCTACGGCGCCAAAATGTTCCGCCGCGAGATGATCGGCGTGGACGTGCCGCGCGACATCTACATCCACATCTGCGGCACGGACCTCGTGCGCGATCGTGAAGGCAACTACCTCGTGCTGGAAGACAACGGCCGCACGCCCAGCGGCGTGAGTTACGTTCTGGAGAACCGCGCGGTCATGAAGCGCGTCTCGCCGTCGATGTTCAGCGCCTACCGCGTACGCTCGATCGAGGATTACCCGCACAACCTCCTGCAATGCCTCAAGTTCGTCGCGGCGGGCCGGGTCGATCAGCCGACCATCGTGGTGCTCACGCCGGGCATCTACAACTCCGCGTACTTCGAGCACAGCTTTCTCGCGCGGCAGATGGGCGTGGAACTCGTCGAAGGTTCGGACCTGGTCGTCGACAACGGCTTCGTCTACATGCGCACGACCGCCGGGCTGCGGCGGGTCGATGTGATCTATCGCCGGGTCGATGACGATTTCCTCGACCCGCTTTGCTTTCGCCCCGACAGCATGCTCGGCGTCGCGGGTTTGATGAACGCGTTTCGCGTCGGCAACGTCGCGCTGGTCAACGCGCCCGGCACCGGAGTCGCCGACGACAAGGCGATCTATCCCTACGTCCCCGAGATGATCCGCTTCTACCTGAAGCAGGAGCCGGTTCTCAACAACGTGCCGACCTACATCTGCGCCAAAGACGAGGACCGCAAGTACGTCCTGGAGCATCTCGACCAGCTCGTCGTCAAGTCGACCAACGAATCGGGCGGATACGGAATGCTCATGGGCCACCAGGCCGATGCGAAAGAACGCGAGGAGTTCGCCGAGAAGATCAAATCCGATCCGCGCAACTTCATCGCGCAGCCGGTGGTGGATTTGAGCCAGCACCCCACGCTGTTCGACGATCATTTCGAGGGAAGGCGCGTCGATCTGCGCCCGTACATCCTGTTCGGCGAGAAGGTCGTCGTCATGCCCGGTGGATTGACGCGCGTGGCACTGCGAAAAGGAAGCCTGGTGGTGAATTCGAGCCAGGGAGGAGGCAGCAAGGATACCTGGGTGCTCGAGGACGAAATCCCCGAGACCCGATACCCGATACCCGAAACCCGATCCTCATGAGCACCGACACCTCCAAATTCTTCCTCACGCGCTCCCCGCGGCCGATGCTGGCGCGCGACGCCGACTCGGTCTACTGGATGAGCCGCTACGTCGAGCGCGCCGAGCACATCGCGCGCATCCTGCTGGTCAACTCCAACCTGCTGATGGACATCGGCGAGCTCGCGCCGGACCTGCAGCAGCGCCAATGGCAATCGATCCTCACGATCACCCGCTCGGGCGAGCTTCCGGACGTCCCCGATCCGGCGTCGTCGCTCCCGCAGGCCGGTGAGACGCCGATCGGGCAGCGCGTCGCCATGCACATGGCGTTCAACACCGACAACCCCAACAGTTTGTTCAACTGCATCAGCCGGGCACGCGAAAACGCGCGCGGCGTGCGCGAGACGATCTCGGCGGAGATGTGGGAGAACCTCAACACGCTCTATTGGACGCTGCGCGACGCCCCCGCGCGCTTCGAGGAATCGCCGGAGGATGTGTATCGCCAGGTGATGATCGGCTCGATGCTGTTCCAGGGATTGACCGATGAGACGCTGCAGCACGATCAGCGGTGGCATTTCATCCAGCTGGGAAAATTCCTCGAGCGCATCGACGTGACGTCGCGCGTGATCGGCACCAAGTTTGCCCTGCTCAAGTCGGCCGAGTCGAAACTGGAGACGCCGATCCGCAATATCCACTGGATGAGCGTGCTGCGGAGCTGCTGCTCGATCGAGGCGTACCGCCGCAACAACATCGGCGACATGGAGCCGGTGCGGGTGGCGTCGTTCTTGATCCTCGAGCCCGATTTCCCACGGTCGGTGCGCTTCTGCGTTTCGCAGGCCCACGCCGACATCGCGGCGATCCGAAACGAGGTGAACCCGCACGGCATCGACGCCGCCGAACGCGCGTTGGGCCGGCTTAAAACGCAGCTCGAATACGCCGAGATCGCAGAGATCCTTCGGCCGGGCGTGACACAGTATTGCGACCGCATCCAAAGCGACATCGCCGAAGCGGCGGTGGCGATTCAGGGAACATACTTTTTGCACTGACTGAAGATGCTCGGAGAGAAATTCGAAGCACTAAATCCGAAATCCGAAACAAATTCGAATGAGGAAACTTCGAACTTGGAGCATTGGATTTGTTTCGGATTTCGAGTTTCGGATTTCGAGTTTAGAACTATATGTCCAGATCTATTAGACGACTTCGAATTAAACACACGACGCGTTACACGTACGATCGGCCGATCGCGCGATCGACGCATCGGGTTCATCTGCGCCCGGTCGATGATTGGAAGCAGACGGTTGTCGCGTTCCAGCTCAAGGTCTCGCCGCGCGTGCAGGAGGTCGAATACGAAGACGTCTTCGGCAACTGGACGACGCGCTTCGAGATCGCCAAGCCTTACAAGCAGTTGACCATCACCGCCGAGTCGGTGGTGGAGCTGCTCGACGTCGATCCATTCGCGTTCGCGAAGCTGCCGATCCGGCCGTCGATTCCGCTGGTGTGGATGCCGTGGGAGCACAAGATGCTCTCGCCCTACCTCTCGCCGGATGAGTTGCCGGAAAGTGAGTTGCAGGAGCTGTACGACTACGCGATGAGTTTCGTCCGCCGCAACAAGGGCGATCTGATGGAGACGCTGTTCGCGATGAACCTGACGCTCTTTCGCGAATACCAGTACGTGCAGGGGTGCACGACGATCGACACGACGGCGTACGATGTGATGCGGCAGCGCCGCGGCGTCTGCCAGGACTTCGCCAACTTGTTCATCATGATGGCGCGGCTGCTGGGCATCCCGGCGCGTTACGTTTGCGGGTACATTCACACCGGCAATCACGGCCAGGCGCGGGCGACGAGTGATGCCAGCCATGCGTGGGTGCAGCTGTACATTCCCAACATCGGCTGGAAGGCGTTCGATCCGACCAACGGCGTGCTGCCGCAGACCGATCACGTGCGCGTCGCGGTGGGTCGCCACTTCGGCGACGCGACGCCGACGTCGGGCACGATCTACACGCCCGCCGAGGAGACGATGACGACGGAGGTCGAAGTGACCGACGCCAACTTGGAACCGCAGGTGCACGCCGATGCACGCGGATGAAATCGCTCATCCGCGTTGTTCCGCGTTTGTCTGCGGTTGAACGACATGCTCCTGAAGATCACTCATACGACGGACCTCAACTACTCCGACCTGATCAGCGAATCGGTGATGGAGCTGCGCGTCACGCCGCGGCAGGAGCAGGATCAGCATCGGCTGAGCTTCAACCTCGCGATCGGGCCGAGCACCTCGACGATCAGCTACTTCGACTGGGTCGGCAACACGGTGCATGGGTTCACGATCAACGCGTTTCACCAGCAGATCCGCATCATCGCCACCAGCATCGTCGAGACCGAGAAGCCAAGGCTCGACGCCACGCAGACGAGCGACGCCTGGCCGATCGCGCCGCGAGCGGGCGACTTTTCCCTCCACGACTTCCTCCAATTCGGCGGACCGATCGTCGATTCGCCCAACCTGCGGAAGAACGTCGAGCAGCTTCAGCCGCGGGACGGTGAGCCGCTCGCCGGCTTAGCGCAACGCATGATCGATCTCATCAACCAGCGCTTCACCTACCAGTCCGGCGTCACCACCGCGGCGTCTCCGATCACGGACATGCTCGAGCACGGCCAGGGCGTCTGCCAGGACTTCACGCACCTGATGATCGGGATGGCGCGCGCGCTGCGCATCCCGGCGCGTTACATCAGCGGCTACCTGCACCCACAGTCGGAGCGGTTCCGCGGCTACACGCAGACGCACGCGTGGTGCGAGCTGCTGTTCCCATCGGTCGGCTGGATTGGCTTCGATCCCGCCAACCGCTGCGCCGCCAACGAGCATTTTGTCAAAGTCGGCATCGGCCGCGACTTTCGCGACGTCCCGCCCAACAAGGGCGTTTACCGCGGGCAGGCGAAGGAGACGATGGCGGTGCAAGTCCACAGCGAGGAGCTGGCCGCGATCCCCCCGGAGCTGGCGGTCGATCGAATGCAAAAGCTCAGCGTCGCCATCTACCCCCAGGCCCGCCAGGCGCATCGCCAGATGGGCATGCAGCACCAGGACCATCAGCAGCAACAGTGATCATCCGCTCGCGCACATAAGGCGCACACTTTCTCAGAAAGGGGTCATTCCTATTTATTTTCGGACATGAGGGTTTTGATGAAATATCCGTTCATTTACGCATAACCGCGATGAGCACCGACGGATCCAGCGAATAAATAGGAATGACCCCTTTCTCAGCTTAGTCGGGGTAGAGGGAGCGGAGGTTGCGGAGGAGGGGGCCGGTGAGGAGGGCGAGGGCGAGGAGCCAGAGCGCCACGCGGCGGAGGTTGCGGATCGCCGCGGGGGTTTCGCCGGGGGGGAGGCCGAAGGTGATGCGCGATTTGTCGCCGGCGAGATAGCCGAGCACGACGCTGCACAACGCCGCGACCGCGAATGCCAGCGCAGCGAACAGGCCGGCCCAGATGATGTCGGGATTTCCCTGCAGCGCGTAGCGCACGGTCATGCCGACGGCGTAGGCGAAGGTCCCCGCTTCGAGCGCCGAGAGAACCGCGAAGCTCACGACAGCGCCGCGCCACGCCGTCTGTCCCTTCAGCAGCAGCCCTACCCCGCCCGTGATCATCGGCGCCGCCAGCAACATCAGCACGGGGATGACGATCCAATCCTCGCTCAGCGGTCGATGTCGCAACTGGAAGAAGATGACCAGCGCCGCCAACAGCAGCACCCCGCCAAGCAGGATGTGGCTGGCGGCGAACATGATGATGCCGATGGGAGTGCGGCCGGTTCCCGCGGAAGCGGGCGTCGCATAAGGGATCGGCTCGTTCATCAAATGTCGGAGATTACGGCGGCGCTCACGCCACCGAAAGCACCGGCGCATCGGTCGTCGCCGGCGATGCGACCTCGTCCATGTGCACGACGAAGCGCTCCAGCCGCGCCGGGCCGAACGAGGTTGTCAGCGCCACGTCGGTCGCATCGCGTCCGCGCGCCATGAGCACGCGCCCGATGCGCGGGGTGTTGTGGCGCGCATCCAGCGTCCACCACCGCCCGCCGAGAAACACTTCCATCCACGCCGAAAAATCCATCGGCAGCCCGTCGGGCGGAACGCCGATGTCGCCGAGGTAACCCGTCGCGTAACGCGCGGGGATGTTGAGCGCGCGCATCAGCGTGATGGCGATGTGCTGGAAGTCGCGGCAGACACCCTTCCGCTCATACCACACGTCGTATGCCGTCTTCGTCGAGCGCGCGAACCGATAGCCGAAGGTCACGTTCGAATGGACCCAATCCATGACCGCCTGCACGCGCTCGCTGGTTGGCGGCGTCTTGCCGAACAAGTCCCACGCGAATTGCGACAGTCGATCGACTTCGCAATAGCGGCTGCCCATGAGATACGGCAGCACATCGTTGGGCAGCTCATCGATCGTGTGCAACCGCTGCCCGTCGATGCGCGGCTCGTGCAGGCCGGAGTCGGTGACGACGTTGTCGAACGTGATGCGCAACTTCCCCGCCGGCGCCATCAGGCGCGCCGCGCGGTTGCCGAAGCCGTCGTGAAACGCATCGATGCGGACGTTCGGCTCGACGCCGAGTGCTTCCGGCCGCTGCAGCGCATGCGCCTGCTCGGGGTGAACGAAAAGCATAAGCACCATGTGCGTCGGCGCTGTAAGGTCGAAGCAGAGCTCGTAACCAATTCGAATAAACATGGATCAACCCACAAGAACCGCAGTTCTTATCGGCTGTTTCGGCAGCCCGGTGTAATTCTACGCCGCCTGGTTTATGCGCTGCGTTCCAAGCCGCTGAAAGCCGATAAGACCTGTGTTAGCATGGCAGTTTTAGCGCTATGACTTATTGCCTCGGAATCGTCACGAAACACGGTTTGATCATGGCATCGGACTCGCGGAGCAACGCGGGTTACGACCAGGTCAACGTCGTCAGGAAGATGCACACGTTCGTGCAGCCGGGCGAACGCGCGTTCGTCGTCCTCACCAGCGGAAGTTTGTCGCTCACGCAATCGATCGTCACGCTATTGCGGCGCGATTTCGAAGCCGCTTGCGGCTTGGCTAAAGCCCCGACGATGTACGATGCCGCGCGCGTCATCGGCGACGTCGTCCGCAAAGTCGCCGACATGGATCGCGACGCGCTGGAACGCGATGAGTACAAGTTCAACGTCCATCTCCTGCTCGGCGGGCAGGTCAAAGGGCATAAGCCCGAGCTGTACCTGATCTACCCGCAGGGCAATCCGCTTGCGGCGACGGAGGATTCGCCTTACCTGCAGATTGGCGAGACCAAGTATGGCCGGCCGATCCTCGATCGCGGGATTCGATTCGATCGCACGACGCTGGAAGAAGGCGCCAAGTACGCGCTGCTGTCGCTGGACAGCACGATGAAGTCGAACGTGACGGTCGGCCCGCCGATCGATCTGCTGGCGTATCACACCGATGAGCTGGAGATCACGCGGCAGCGGCGGTTTTTGGAAAACGATCCGGACCTGGCGAAAATCCGCACCCGCTGGGAAGGCGCATTGCGGCAGGCGATTTTGAAATTGCCCGAACTTCGATTCCGCCCCTCCGAGGGCAAGGCCGCCCCGCAGGACGAAACGATTCAACTGGTGGAACCGCCGGCGGGCTCAGACAGCGCGACGGCGGACCTTCAGCCGCAGCTTTCACCGCAACACAACCCGCCATCGCGTTCGCAGAGTTGATCGCTTGAGCGTAAATTCTGTGCATGCGAATCCTCGCGTGCCTCGTGCTCTTTGCCGCCTGCGGCCTTGCGCAAACCCGTCCGCCGAACATCGTGCACATCGTCGCGGACGATGTCGGATACGACGACATCGGCTGCTACGGCGCGAAGAAGATCAAGACGCCGAACATCGATCGCCTCGCCGCGCAGGGGATGCGCTTCACGAACTTTTATGCGCCCGCGCCGACGTGCACGCCGACGCGCGCGGCGTTGATGACCGGCTGCTACGCGCAGCGCGTCGGTCTGCCGCGCGTGCTTTTCCCCAACGATCATGTGGGGCTGGCCGACGGCGAAATCACCATCGCCGAGCTGCTCAAAGCGCGCGGCTACGCGACCGCTTGCATCGGCAAGTGGCACCTCGGGCACGAGACGCAGTTTCTCCCGACGCATCACGGCTTCGACCTGTTTTTTGGCATCCCGTATCCCAACGACCACGGCCCCGAGCGGAAAAAGTCGAACAAGCAAACCGAACCCTTCCCGCCGATCCCGCTGATCCGCGGCGACGCGATCGTCGAGCAGCCGGCCAAGCTCGAGACGTGTCCTGATCGTTTCACCGAGGAGGCGGTCAAATTCATCACCGAGAAGAAGGACCGGCCGTTCTTTTTGCACCTGTCGAACATCGAGACGCACACGCCGTGGTTCGTACCGAAGCGATTCGAAGGAAAATCGGCCGACGGCCCGTTCGGCGACGCGGTCGAATGCCTCGATTGGACCGTCGGACAGGTGATGGAAACGCTGACGAAGCTGGGCCTGGATGAAAACACGCTGCTCGTCTTCACGAGCGACAACGGGCCATTGTGGAATCGGGCGCCGGAGCTGCAGCAGATCTACGGAAAGTACGGCGCGGTGGATGAGACGCGGCCACACCTGCTGCAGGCCGGCAAATACCAGCCGCGTCTCGAAGGCGGCGTGCGCGTCGCCGCCATCGCGCGCTGGCCCGGGCAGATTCCCGCAGGGCGCACGTGTGATGAGCTGGCGGCGGGGTTCGACCTCTTCACCACCTTCGCGAAACTCGGCGGCGCGAAAGTGCCGGACGATCGCATCATCGACGGTAAGGACATCCTGCCCCTGATGCGCGGCGACGCCAACGCGAAGTCGCCGCACGAATTCTTTTACTACTACGGCCAATACCAGCTCGCCGCTGTGCGCGACGCGGCGGGACTCAAGCTGATCCTCGACGACACGCCAGCGTTGTATGACGTGAAAAACGATCCTGGCGAATCAAAGGACATTGCCCGCGAGCATCCGGAGATCATGAAGCAGTTACAGGCGGCGGTGGATGAAGCGCGCCGGGATCTTGGTGACGGACGTGTGCAGATGCATGGCGCCAATCGTCGTCCAGCCGGGCTATCGCGGTAGAATCGCCTCATGCAAACCTGGCTCCTCTACGCCCTCGCCGCCGCGGGGTGTGCGGCGATGATTAATGTGCTGGCCAAGCTCGGGATGAAGGGGGTCGATCAGGACCTGGCGACGGCGGTGCGCAGCGTCGTGCAGGCGATCTTCGTCGTCGGCTTCGCCGCCATCGCCGGCGTGATGCGCGATCTCCATCAGATCAATGCAAAGGCGTTCGGGTCGATTGTCCTCACGGGCGTGTGCGGCGGGTTGAGCTGGATCTTCGTCTTTCGCGCGCTGAAGCTGGCGGAAGCGTCGAAGGTCGCGCCGATCGACAAATTGAGCATGCCGCTGGGGATCATCCTCGCCGTGATCATCCTGCACGAGCGGCCGACGGCGGTGAACTGGCTGGGGATCGCGCTGATCACGGGCGGAGCATATCTTGCGACGATGAAAGCTGCTTGAAAGCGAATCTTACCGCCGGCGTGCTTCGCCGCCGCCAGCGTCGCGTCAAACCGGTTGCGTTGTTTGCTGATCCTCGATGCGGTGCTGTTGCAGCGTCCGGGCGTAGTCCGCGGGAGTGTCGATGTCATCGAGAATCGCGGGGTCATCGACATCGATTTGCAGCGTGGTTGATGCATGACGTGAGGTGAACGTTTTCAGCGTCGCGTCGGGAGGCAATGAGATGATCTCGCCGATGGCGGCGGCGGTGATGACGACCGGGTGGCCGCGACGGTTGTTGTATCGCGGCAGCAGGATGTTCGGCCGCCGCGCCCGCCACGTCGACGCGAGCGTGCCTAACGTTTCGGCGCGGATGCGCGGCTGATCGGCCAGCATGATGAAGAACGCGTCCACACCGTCGCGCATTTCGCGCACGCCGGTCTTGATCGACGAGATCATCTCGCCCAACGCGTAATGCGGGTTGTGCGCCTCGATCGCGCCGGCGGACCGAATGATTGGCCGGACCTGGTCGGGCTGATGTCCGGTGACGACGACGATGGGCCAGAGTTGATCGACGCAGCCGACGGTATGCAGCACGCGCTCGAGCATCGGGACGCCGTCAATGGGCAGCAGCGTTTTGCAGCGGCCCATCCGCCGGGATTGCCCGGCGGCGAGAACGACAGCGCCGATCCGTGCGTGACAATGCATCGGCGGGCATTGTGCGCGCGCCACAGGGAGGTTCAACAAGATTCTATGCGATCGCCGGTTCCATCTTGGACGGCAGGACGTGCAGCCGCGGCGCGAGCGTCATCGCGCAGACGAACAGCCCCAGCGCCATCACCGTCAGGACGATCCCCTGAAGCTCCGGCTTCACCGCCGCCACCAGCGTCAGCGACATAATGACGGCGGCGGGGATCGTGAGGGCGAAGATCCCCAGCCGCCAGCCCACGAAGGTCACGGCGCGCACGGCGATGATCGCGAGTACCGTCGCTCCTGAAGCGATCATCGCCGTGCGAAGAGACACGTATTCCTGCGCGAAATACATCAGCGGATACGCGCCGGTGAACGTTCCGAGCACCAGCAACAGCATCCACCGATCGAAGTGCTCCAGCTTGGATGCGCGCGACACGAGGCCGATGACGACGCCGAACAGCACGACGCTCATCGGCCCCAGCCAACTGAGCTCGCCCAGCCGATCGATCGGCGCGATGCCCAGCACGTCAATCGAGATCGGCCGGCCGAACATCAGGCGCGCGTAGTCCCACGTGTAAGTCGTTCCGCTGCCGTCGCGCGACCAGCTTGTCGGTTGCAACGACAGCTGAAGCATGCGCACGTCCGACCCCTGCGTGGTCAGGTTCATCGTGAACTGATCGAGGATCTTGCCCGGGACCGTCTGCAATGTGTAGATGCCGCGGCCCATCGCGGTATAGGCGATATCGATGGTCGCCGGCGTGTTGGCGGCGAGCGGGCCGCGCCAGATTAGCTTGTCGTCGCGCAACGACACCGCATCGCTCAGTTGCCCGTTGACGTTCACGGTGAGGTCCGCGAGCGAAATGATCTGCGGCGGAACGGGCAGGCGGATTTCATTGTCGCCGGGCCCGCCCGCGACGACCGCAAGCTTGCCCGTGAACCTCGCCGCGTAGATCGACTCGGCTTCCGCGGTGCCGATCGAAAGCTGCGGCGTCAGCGTGATGTCCGCGCTGAAGCGCTTGACATTGGCCAGCGGCGGCTCGCTCTCCTGCGTCGCGGGCGCGGGGCCCGTGATGCTCTGAATGATCTGCGCTTTGTCGCGCTTCTGCAGCGCCTCGCTCGCCCGCCGTCGCGCCTTGCTGAGCGACGGCAACAGGATCGCGATGAGGATCGCGAGGATGACAATCACCACGAGCAATTCGATCAACGTGAACGCCTTGTCATTGCGATAGGCCATAGATCACCTCGTGAGACCCAGAGGAAATGCCCGAACTGCGGCGGGTGGGACGCGGTGAAAAGTTTCACGTTGTGATCATCGATCACGGCGCGATGGACACAGCGAACAGTGTGGCGCGGCGGAGGTGAATGCGCAGGTGGTACGCGCCGGGCGGAAGGTCGGCCAGAGACTTCTTCGACCACTTCACCGGGTGGCCAAGCGAGTCGCCGGTGACCGGCGTCGCGTCGTCGCGCGTCAGGCCGCGAATACGCCGCAGCTTTTCGTCGAGCACTTCGACGCGCACTTCGCCGCCGCCGGCGTCGGCGTTCAGCGTGAGCGTCTCGCGACCGGTCAGCTCGATCGGCCTCAACGTCACCTGCCCGATGTGATCGAGCGGGGTTTTGAGCGTGGTCTGATCGCTGCGCTCGACCGGCACGACGCCGGCGAACCGATCGCGCTTGATCGTCGCGACGCCCACCCCGCTGGCCCCGGTGAGATTGTCCGCCCCTGTCGCGCCGCCCGAGTAGCCGCCAAAGTAAAAGCGGATCTCGTCGTCGAGGACGACCGGCGTGGCGTTGGTGAAGACCGAGCCGGAGTCAAATGCCCCTTTGGCCCTGCTGCGCGGCAGGAACCACTGATTGCGAAGGTTTCGCTCCCAGCGCAGCCCGTCGCGGCTGGTCATCAACTCAACATCGATGACCCCTTCGCCGACTCCGCGATTCAGGATCTGGTTGAGCGAGATGTACACACCTTCATGGACGAAAACCGGCGAGGTGTGAAATTCGACGTGCGGCGGATCGAGGTCATCGGGCGCCGCGACAAGCTGTGGCTTTGACCACGTGATGAAGTCGCGGCTCTCGCATCTCCCCATCGCGTGCTTCCAATTCATCTCGCCACCCGGCCCGTCGATCCACATCTTGCCGTACCACGCGTACACATTTCGCAGGGGATCGAAGCAGACATCGACCGCATCGGCCATCGACAACGGCACCGCCCACGGCCGCTTCTCCGCTTCATCCGCGAACGGCACGCTCGCTTCGTAATCCTCGTACGTGATCCGCGAGAGCGGCGCTTTCGGATATTTCGTCCAGCGCACGCCATCCGGCGAGAACGCGACGCACAACCCCGGATACTCCTTGCCCTTCTCGTCCTTCGCGAAGTCGAAATACGCCATCTTGTATCGCCGCGATGGATCGGGATCGTGCGGCTCGACGAGAACCGAGTTGCAGTAGCGATACGATGTTCCGCCGTTGCCGATCAGCGCGATGTTGGTCTTCTTCTCGCCGTTGAAATCGAACAGATCGAGCGCGGGCTTGGTGAAGGTGACGCCGTCATCCGATTCGGCGTAGCAGACGACGCACGTTTTGCCGCGCTGGTTCGCGGTCGTGTTCCACGCCTGGTACCAGAGCTGATACTTACCCGTCTTCGGATTTCGCCAGACGCTGTTCCACGCAATCTGCGTTTCCCAGGGCTTGTCGGCGTTGATCAGCGGATTGCGCGCATGCCGCGTCGGCGGGTTGAGCACTCGACGCGTGCCGGAGCGATATAAGACTTCGTGATCGTCGATGAGCAGAATCGTTTGCGCCGACGCGATGGTAGCGATGAAGAGCGCGGCGAGGAGAAAGCGGGTGATCATTGGCCGGCGACCGTGTATTTGAGGTCGTCGAAGTAGATCTTGACGTAGCTTCCGCCGCGATGGGTGGTGAAGAGGCCAAAGCGATTGAGCGTCGCGCCCTTCGCCTTGTCGCCGGGCTTGAGGTTGAACGTGACCGACTCGTCGCCGAGCTTCACCTCGACCGCCCCGCCGCCGTTGTTTCCTGTCGGGTCGTAGACGAATGTGAAGTCGAACTCTTTCCAGCACATTGGGATCCTAAGCTTAGAATTCCACGTGGACAAGTTGTCGCG
>JADMIO010833497.1_pt1 | contig 40094 bp, 39 predicted proteins | sample 8958161 | NCBI WGS metagenome assembly JADMIO01 (sample SAMN16585339, study PRJNA669376) | soil metagenome | isolation source: Crop rotation soil | place: USA: Cullars Rotation, Alabama | collected 2011
CTTTCCCCGCGAACAACGCGAATGGGGCCGGAACGTTCCGGCCCCATTCGCGTTGTTCGCGTAATTCGCGGCTAGTCTTTTTGGGAAGTCGCGGCCGCGGCTCTCGGTGCGTAATAGCCGGTTCGAGCCTTCACCTTGTAGTTCTTGTTCGTGACATCAATCCGGATCTTGCGGAAGGTTCCGTCTGCCCTGTTGTTGCTGGGAATATACGCGAGACGATACTGCGACCGGAGCTCTTCACCGATCTCCTGGAAACTCGTGGCCAGTTCCTGGATCTTTTGCGGGAAGAACGGGCGGCCGCCGGTTTCTTCGGAGAACCGCTTCAGCGTCTTGTCGCCTCGATCCTGGTCTTTGTTTCCGAAATAGGCCGCGGAATTGGTGCTGATGGCGTAGATCGCCACGTTTCTTCTCTGGGCAAGCTCGAGCGTTTCGGTAAGCGAGATCCGGCTGGAATTGTCGTCGCCGTCGCTGATCAGGATGATGACGAGCCGGCCGGGCTGGTTCGAGAGCTTTTCGTTAACGGCCAGGTAGATCGCGTCGTAGAGCGACGTGCCGCCGCCCGCGCGAATTTTCCGGATGGCATCGGCGAGGGTTTCCGGGTTGTCGCTGAAATCCTGGAGGAGGTCGACGCCGGAATCGAAGCTGATGATCAGGCCTTTGTCCTTGCCGCGATGCAGCGTGGAGTAGAAGAACTCGATGGCCGCTTCCTGTTCGAACTTCAGCTTGTCGCGAATGCTGCCGCTGGTATCGACGAGCAGGGCGATGGTCAAAGGCAGATCTGTTTCGGCGGCGAAATTCGTGATGGCCTGGTTCTTGTCATCTTCAAAAACCTTGAAGTCTTCCTTCTTCAGGTTCGTGATGAACTTCCCCTTCTTGTCTGCCACCGTATAAAGAAGATCGACGAGGTTGACGTTGACCGACAGGGTGTCTTCCTGTTGAGGGTTGGCGACCGGCCTCGTCGTCTGGGAAGGCGCCTGCCCTCCCCGTTGCGCGAGGACTGCGCCGGTGCAGGCAAGCATCAGAATCACGATCAGCGTCCGTTTCATGGGTGTCGATTATAGCATTCGCGCGAATTGCTGCTCGTCCAGGATCTCCACGCCCAGATTCCGGGCCTTCTCCAGCTTGGATCCCGGGTCTTTCCCGGCGACGACAAAGCTCGTCTTTTTACTGACAGCAGAACTGACGCGGCCGCCACGCTCCTCGATAAGTGCTGCCGCTTCATCGCGGCTCATGTTGTCCAGCGTGCCGGTCAATACAAACGTCTTGCCGGCGAAAATCTGCGGCGCTTTGGGGACGATGGGTTCGCCGGACTCCATCGGAAGCCGCGCCTGGCGAAGCCGTTCAATCAGCTCGCGGTTCTCCGGCTGCCGCAGGAATTCAAAGATGCTCTCGGCCAGCTTCGGACCGATCTCATGAACCTGTTCGAGCTCTTCTTTGGACGCCTGTTCGATCCGTTCGATAGAACCGAACTCCCGGGCCAATATCTGCGCGGTCCGTTCGCCCACGTGGCGGATGCCCAGGCCAAACAGCAAACGCCAGAATTCGAGCGAACGGCTCGCGTCGATTTCCTTCAAAAGGTTTTCAGCGGATTTGGGCCCCATCCGCTCAAGGTTTTCCAGCTGGTCTTGATTCAGGCCATACAGGCCTGAGACGTCCGTCACAAATCCCTTCTCCACAAGCTGGTCCACCAGGCGCTCGCCGAGCCCATCGATCTTCATCGCCTTGCGGCTGGCCCAATGAAGCAACGACTCCTTCACTTTTGCCGGGCATGACTGGGAAAGGCACCGGCGAACGGCCTCGCCTTCCTCGCGATAGACCTCGCTGCCGCAGACCGGGCACCGTGAAGGCATTTCGAAGGGAACGCGATCCGCCGCTTCTGCGACGACCTTGACGACCTTCGGGATGACGTCGCCGCCGCGCTCCAGGAGGATCCGGTCGTTGAGCTGTACGCCAAGCCGCTGGATCTCGTCTTCGTTGTGGAGTGTGGCGTTACGGATGGTCGTGCCGCCGAGCTGTACCGGTTCCAACTCGGCTACCGGCGTGAGCGCTCCCGTGCGCCCGACCTGGATCCGAATATTAAGGAGTTTCGTCGTCGCCTGGCGGGCAGGAAACTTGACCGCAATGGCCCAGCGGGGTGCCTTGGAGGTGCTGCCCAGCTTGTTCTGGAGGTCGATCGAATTGACCTTTACCACGACGCCGTCGATCTCATAGTCCAGGTCGTCGCGATGCTCTTCCCAGTACCTGTAGAATCCGACGACATCATCGATGGCCGGGCACAGTTTTCGATTGGGATTGGTCCGAAGGCCGAGGTCCCGGATCCAGTCCAGGTTCTCCGACTGGGAGGGCGTGGTCGGCAGGATCGCGTAGCCGTAGAAGTCCAGCGGGCGCTTCGCCGCGATGCCCGGATCCAGCTGGCGCAATGACCCGGCAGCGGCGTTCCGGGGGTTCGCAAACCGTGGTTCGCCGGCCTGTTCACGCTCGTCGTTGAGTTGACGAAATGCCTTTAGACTCAGGAAGATTTCGCCTCGTATCTCAACCGATTCTTTTGACCTTAATCGAGCGGGGATCGAGCGGATCGTCCGGACATTTCCAGTCACAACCTCGCCGGTTGTCCCGTCGCCACGGGTGACGCCTTTCGAGAGCAATCCATCCTTATATATAAGCGCCATGCTCAGGCCGTCGATCTTCAGTTCGGCCATGTACTCGACCGCTTCCGTCTCGGCCAGCTGAACCACGCGGCGGTGCCAGTCCCGAAGCTCATCCTCGGAATAGGCGTTGTCCAGGCTCTGCATCGGACGCGAGAACCGGTGGCTGGGAAACTCCTTTGCCGGCTCCCCGCCGACCCGTTGCGTCGGCGAATCGGGAGTGATGAGCTCCGGGTTTTCGGCCTCGAGCTGCTTGAGCTCACGCATGAGCATGTCGAAGTCGTAGTCGGAGATCGATGGCTGGGCCAGGACGTAGTAGCGGTATTCGTGCTCTCGAATCTCTTCCCGAAGCTGGTCGATGCGTTCGCTGGCGGTCTGTTTCACTTGGCTTTGCAATCTCGAATTTTCAACAGGGTCGGCGAAAGAGCCGCTTTGGCCGCGGATTGCGCAGATTACACAGATTCAATCCGCGTAATCCGTGCAATCCGCGGCTAAGTTTCACTTCAAACTTTGCTCACGGATCGCCCGAAATTCCGTGCCGGGTTTCCATTCGGGCCATTTGTCGGCGTTCGCGACATCGAGCCCGACCTTATATAGAGCTTCGGCGTCGCGAACTGCCACTCTCATGTCCCAGTTCGGATTGAACTGGTCGGAAGGCTTGTGATACCGGTTCGCCGTGTATTCCTGGTTGTCTTCGATCGTGGTGCTCTCGGTGTAGAGAGCCGGAACCCCCTTCTTCGCAAGGCTGAACTGGTCGGAACGGAAGTAGTAACCCTTTTCCGGTTCTCGGTCAGGAACGATCGTGCGTCCCTGCTCGGCGGCGACTCGCTGAAGAGTGTCTTCAAGGCTTGTATAGCCGGAGCCGATCACCTGGATCTGATTGTTGTCACGTCCATACACGTTGGCTCCGTCGATATTGATATTCGCGACTGTCTTATTCAGCGGGAAAACAGGATTTTCGGAGTAGTACAGCGAACCGAGCAGCCCCTGCTCTTCCGCTGTCACAGAAAGAAAAACGATGGACCGTTTCGGCCTGGGCTCAGTCTTCGTGAAGGCTCGAGCCATTTCCAGCATGACCGCGGTGCCCGCGGCATTGTCGACGGCGCCGTTGTAGATCTTGTCGCCGTTCTGTTCTTCACCGATTCCCAGATGATCCCAGTGGGCGGTGTAGATAACGTACTCGGGCGTCTGGCCTTCGAGAACCCCGATCACGTTTTTGGATTCTGCCGTCCGCATCCTGTTGTGAATGTCGACACTCGCGGTGATCCCCAACGGCACAGGCTTGAAATCCGGCTGAAGCGCGCGTTTCTTCAGATCGTCGAAATCCTGGCCCGCAACCTTGAACAACGTGGATGCGGTATCGCGTGTGATCCAGCCCTGGAGGGGAACCGTCGAAGCGCCTTTGTCCGGCCGTGCGAGATCGAATTGTTCGCCGGACCAGGAACCGCGGACGACTTCCCACGGATAGCCGGCGAATTCGGTTTCATGAATGATGATCGCGCCTGCGGCTCCCTGCCTCGCCGCTTCTTCGAATTTGTAGGTCCAGCGTCCGTAATAGGTCATGGCCTTGCCGCCGAATTTCCGCTGGTCCGGGAGTTGGGGATCGTTGATGAGGACCACGATGATCTTGCCTTTGACGCTGTCTTTGAAATCGTTCCACTCGTATTCGGGCGCCACGACACCATAGCCCGCGAAAACGAGTTCCGCCTTCGCCGACACGGCGTCTTCCTGGCGTTTGGACCACGCCACAAACTCGTCCCCGAACTTCAGTTCGCGATTCCCTCCGCGTCCGGTGAGCTTCATCGAGGATGCGGTCGACACGAGTCCAACGAGGGGAACCGTTTGAAACGATGTCTTCAGGCCAAGCGATCGATAGAAATCGGCGATATACGTCGTGGCGAGTTCCTCGCCTTTGCCGCCCGGGGCACGGCCTTCCATGTCGTCGCCCGCGAGTTTTTGAATGTGGCGTTTGATTGCATCGCCGTCGACAGTGACCGGAGTGGGCTTTGCAGGCGTGCAGGCAACGGCAAGCCACAATAGGATTGTGAAGGCCGCTGCGGATCGCATGAGCCGAGGTTAGCTTGGCCCTGAAGAGGAAGTCAATTTGAGGGTTCGGCTTTTCTGGTCAACTGCTCGATGCGTTTGAAGAACAATGGCCGCGCCACTGCCAGTATCCCCGGCGCGTCGCTTTCATCGAGCGGCGCATTCGTTTTCTGCGCCCAGTACCGAAGATTCGTCACGTCCGGGCTGTTCCGGAACCCGTCGCCAAACCCGAAACACCAGCGCACGAAATCCTTCGCGACCTTGTCGGTTCCCTTCTCGTCCCATGAAGGCTCGAGAACATTGGGAACCCCGGCCGCAATGGGCGCTTCGAACAGTGAACGGGAGTCCTGCGATGCATCACGAGTAGACATACGTCAGTAATGTATCCAACCGGATGGACGGATAAGGTCCATCTAAAAGTCGGACTCGCCGAATGTATTGTCGATGGTGTTCAAGATTGCACAGTAACGCTTCGTTGCACGCCGCAGGATGAATCCATGAATAGACCAAAGACGTTGCTTACCTTCCTCGCAGTCGCTATCGCACTGCTGTCGACAAACAATATTCTTGGGGCACCGCAGACGACGATTCCGGAAGGCACGGTCATCGAACTGCGCATGGAAACCGGGTTAAACTCGGCGACCTCACGTGTGGACGACACATTCAAGGCGAACGTACTCCGATCCGTTTCCCTTGACGGTAGAGTTGCCGTTCCTGAGAACAGCACCGTCGACGGGCGCGTTACGAGCGTGCAGCCGGCAGAGCGCAGCTCGCGTTCCGGCGTGATCGGAGTGGAGTTCACACAGTTGTCGATCAACGGCCGGTCTTACGCCATCGACGGTACGCTGACAAGTCTTCGCGCGGATGAACGCAAACAGATCATCGATGCGGAGAGCCGCGTCAAAGGAAAGTCTTCGACGCCTCGAAATATCCTGTTTATCGGTGGTGGCGCAGGTGTGGGTGCCGTGATCGGCGCCATTGCGGGTGGCGGCAAAGGAGCTGGCATCGGGGTGCTGACCGGAGGCGGAGCCGGAGCGCTGGGCGCTCTGCTCTCGCGTGGCGCTGAAGCAGAGGTTCCGGTTGGATCCGAGATCGCCATGCAACTGGTGACGCTCGTAACCGTCAACGCAGATCAAGGTGTTCGTCCGGGTACGACTCGCGAGCGAACGCTCTACACGGCAACGGGCATGGTGCGCGGCGCACAGACCGCTTTGCGAACGCGCAAGTACTACAGCGGCATGTCGACTGGCCGTCTCGATGACGCCACACGGCGCGCGATCGCTCATTACCAGATCGACAACAACCAGCCGGCAACCGGTGATCTGGACGAAGCTACGGCCGCCAGCCTTGGACTTGTCCGCGTCGGCCTCGACTCTCATTCCCTTGCGAATGCCCAGAACCGGCAGCTCGCCGCCGATGTCAGCCGAAAGGCAACGTTACTTTTGCAGAGTTATCAGGACAAGCTTGGCTTGCGTGTTGACGATGTTCGATCCAGGCCGCAACTCGTGGAACGCGATCTCGATCTGCTGCTTCAGGTGCAGGCTTTTGCAAAGGCAGCCACGTGGTATGAACAGGCTTCCAACGGCGGCAACAGCGGAGAAGCGGCCTTCGATAGTTGCGGCCGCATCCTCCTGCGCAGCTCGCTCCGCGTACAGCAGGGCATGGAAAGCGCAGCGCAGGACCGGACCTTCACCGACGCGTGGTCCAGCATCCAGGCCAGCCTCCGCCAGATCAACCTTAACTAAGGGCGAAATTCGGTGTCTGGCACCTCTGGCACCGAATTTCGCGGGTGAGGCGATGAAGCCGAGTCAATTGTGGCAATTGACGGTTCGCACTTGTTCCGCCTGGAACAATGACAATGCATTGCAACTCGGAGCGGCTCTCGCCTACTACGCCGTATTTTCGATTTCACCGCTCCTGATCATCATTCTCGTCCTGGCCGGATTTATCTATCGGGGCGACAGCTTCGCTTACATCCACGCCCAGATTGCCATGCTTGCCGGCGACATGGCCGCGGATACCATCACCAGCACGATCAAGTCGGTCCACTCGGAGCACGGTCCTGCCGCTACGATCGCCGGCGGGATCATCTTGTTTATAGGCGCATCCGGTGTTTTTGTTCAGCTTCAGAGCTCGATGAACCAGATCTGGGGTGTGAAACCAAGGCCGGGCCACTTCTGGCGTGACTTCCTCAAGGAACGAGTGCTCTCGCTGGCAATGATCCTGGGACTTGGTTTTCTTCTGATGATCTCGCTGGTATTGAGTGCAGCGCTCTCGGCAGGCAGCGAGTATTTTGGACATTTCCTGCCAGGAGTGGATTGGCTCCGGCAGCTGTTGGATGGCGGCGCATCTTTTGGTGTATCCGTCCTTCTGTTCGCGGCGATTTTTAAATCGGTTCCCGATGTCCGTATCGGCTGGAACGACGTCTGGATGGGAGCGCTCCTCACAGCGATCCTTTTCATTGTCGGGAAATCGGTGATCGGGTTGTACCTGGGGCACAGCAGCGTTGGCTCCGCATTCGGGGCTGCCGGTTCCATCCTGGTGGTCCTCGCATGGGTGTTCTACACCTCGCAGATTTTGTTCTTCGGTGCAGAGTTCACGAAGGCCTATGCAGAACAGTCCCGGCTCCCGATAAAACCCGCCAAAGGCGCTGTCATGCAGTGAGCCTTTCTGCACAGACGCTGCGCATCCCACCTGATAGCGTTACCCGTGAGGTAAATCGCATGAAAGCATTGTTTCTGGTTGGAGTGGTGGTTCTCATTCTTGGGATCGTGTCGCTCGTCGTTCCGATTCCTCAGCGCGCGCGTGAGGGCATCGAGGTCGGCGGCGTGTCGCTGGGTGTTGAGACGCGGCATGAAGAAAAGATCCACCCTGCATTGAGCGCGGTGATGATTCTGGGCGGTCTGGGTGCGATGGCGGCAGGAAAGAGAAGTTCCTGACTATCGCGGTTTCTCTTCTCCGGTGAGAACGATATTCTTCGCGCCCATCTGTCCAAGGACCTTTCTCGCCTTCCTGATCCATTTGAAGTCGTCCGCATGCACGGAGATCAGGATGGAGCCCTCCCGGATACGCCTGGCGCAACGGGAAGCCAGGATATCCGGCATACCTATTCTTGTAAGCGCTCCGGTCAGTCCGCCAATTACGGAATCCGTTCCGCTGAGCATACTCATGATGGGACCTCCCGCAATGAATGAGCCCAAACCCGGATTGGCAAGAACCCCGATTCGATCGAGAAACCCGAGTTCTCCTTCGATGGCCGCAGTGGAAGAGCTGAACGAGAAAAGCACCGAAATGTCGATGTTGCGAAACCCATCGAGTTTCAATTTGCCGATGGCGGCTTCCACCTGTTCCCTGTTGGGGAACGTTCCGAAGATTGCTGCGTCCGACATCAGGCTAGAACTCCGTCTCGTCCTCGTCTTTACCTGCCAGGACCATGCGTGAGGAAGTCTGCTCAGCCTCGGCTTCCTCCTGGCACTCAATACACGACGTTGCCCATGGGATTGCGCTGAGACGCTTTTCATTGATCTCCTTCTCGCAACGCACGCATTCTCCGTATTGGCCGCGGTCCAGGGCATTGATGGCTTCTTTGATAAATCGCAGGCGCGTGAAATCGCCCAGGTTGAGGTTTTGAAGGAGGGCGCGGTCATGGCTGATCGATGCAAGATCGCCTTCGTCTTCCGTCTTCTCGATCTTGATTTCTTCCGCGACGAGCCGGTTGCGATTGATTGACCGGATCAGGTTGTCGTGCTCGGTTAATAAGCGCTGGCGAATTTGTTTCGTCTTTTTTGCGTCCATTCTTCGGTCCTCAAAATCTTCAACCCAGAAAACTGCCATTTAATCGTGAAGAACCACGTCAATCAGCAATTCGGCTCTGACGGTGATGTCTCCGTTGTAGTCGATCAAGCCCAGCTTCCTGAACTTGTTCATGAAGTGCGTAATGCGGGAGCGCGTGGTCCCCACCATTTCGGCAAGAGCTTCGTGGCTCATGCGCGGCATTTTTGCAGCCGGCGAGGATTCGTTCTGTCCGAAACGCGCCAGTTTCAGCAGGATTCGTGCGAGGCGCTTCTCACTGTGGTTGAAGAGCTGATCGCACAGGTCCTCTTCCAGGTCGAGATTGCGCGCCAGCAATGCGGCTGTGAATTTTTCCGAGAGCGCGCGATCGGAGTGAAGGGCTTTAAGCATCGCGCGTTTTTCAATACGCAATAACGTTGAGGCTTGTATTGTTTTTGCCGTGCTCACGCGCAGCGTGTGACCGATCAGGCAGCCTTCACCTACAAATCCGCGAGGCCCCATCACCGCCAGGACAGCTTCTTTTCCTGTAGCCGACACGACCGTGATCTTTACCTTCCCGGTCTGAACGAAATAAATACTCTCGGCCGCATCTCCCTGCGAGAAGATCGTCGCTCCCCTGTCGAGCTCCAATACGGTTTTGCCGGCGGTGATCTTATCCAGGATGTCCGTTATGTACGGACTGGGAACTACAGGCGCCTTCCGAGGTGTCTTGGATTTTATGGCTTTCATTATCTGGGTGTCCTCACCGTTACCGGTATCGTCGTGAATGTATTGCCTGTGAATTTCAGGCCGATGGCGTAGACATCCAGAGTGCTGTTGGAGTTCGTGTAGATCAGGATCTGCCCCACGTAATTCGCCGGAACATTGATCAATTCGTTGATAAACCGGGCGATCTGGGCGCCGCCAGGAATCTGTAAAGTCGCCCGGCCGATTTCCGTGTCGCTCGCATCGATGGCGACGACGACGAATTCTTTTGAAGTGCTGCCGTTGTTGGCGATCGCAATTCCGAGTTGTGCACCGTTGCGCTGGTCGGTCAGGAGTTGGGCGTATGTTGCCGGCGGCGACGAAAACACCGTCGCCTCCGAAAGGAGAATTCCGGATGAGGAGTAGGAGCCGTACAGAACCTGTGCGGTTACCGGGGTGTCGCAATTGAGGGTGACATACCCTCCCCGAAAGTTCTGCGATCCCGGACTCCTGTAGATGTTCCATCCGCCCGCCGCCACGGAAAAGTCGCGCCGGACACCATCGCCGAATCCCGCAACCGACAACCCATGCAGAGTCGCCGTGCAGTTGATCGCATTCAAACTGTCGGACGACACCATGATGGTCGATCGGTAGAACGTCCCATCGGAAAATCTTCCGTCTGCGAACTGCGCGAATACATGGTTTGGTGCGGAACTGTCTGTAACCTGTGCGCCCAACCTGCCGGCGGCCAGGACAATCATGATCAATGCGCACCCTAATGGAGTTTTCATAGGACTCCAGTCTCGGCGACCACGTCGAAAAAGGCTGTTCACAATTGCACATTTGCTGGCTTTTTAGAGAAATCGGGCCGCTGAGCGATATTGCACAGATCGGTTTGGCGCGGATTGTTAGTTTGGATTCCTCGAAACTATGGCTGGCGAATCCATTCTTATCGTTGATGACAACCCGGTGAACCAGAAGCTGGCACGGGTTGTTCTTCAGCGCCAGGGGTACGTCGTTCTAACCGCCAGCGATGGAAACGAAGCCCTTTCAATACTCCGTACCTTCAAACCCAAACTGATCCTCATGGACGTCCGGTTGCCGGGCATCGACGGGCTGGAACTGACGCGGCGGATCAAGGCAAACCCCGAGACGCAGGGCATCCTTGTGGTAGCGCTGACCGCTTCTGCAACGAAAGATGATGAGGACAGCGTGCGCAGTGCCGGATGCGATGGTTACATCACGAAGCCCTTTGAAATTCAGAAACTGGTGTGGCAGATTCGCGAATACCTCGACGCGCCAAAATGCATTCTTGTGGTCGAGGATGACCCGGTTGAAAAGAACATCCTGTGCGGTGCCTTTGAACGGGCAGGATTCACGACGATGACCGCAACCGACGGCGCGGACGCCATCGCAAAGGCGCGGCTTTCCCGCCCGGCCCTGATTGTCAGCGATGTTTTCATGCCGGGGGTGGACGGTTTCACGCTCTGCCGGGCAGCTCGAAATGATATTCGCCTGGCCACGGTACCGATCATGTTAAGAACTGCCGCCTCCATTGAGGAAGCGGACGAAAGCATGGCACGCACCATGGGCGCCAGCACACTTGTGTCCAAGAACCAGGGCAGCAAGGCGCTTCTCGATTCGGTCAATGCGGCACTTGAATGGAAAGCGCCGGTGCTGGAACCGGGCATGGACCGCGACATTGCCGGGATTGCACGGGAGTTTCTGATCGAAGGCTCGCAGCGGAGCCTTCAGCTTTGTGACGACCTAAAGACCGGGATCGATATTCCTGCCGCAAAACAACTCATGCATCGGTGGGCAGGCACAGGAGGATCGCTTGGCTTTCCCGAGATCAGCCAGGCCGCCTTTGCCATTGACAGCCTGCTCGAGCTTTCCCCCTCAAACATCGACATCGTCGAAGCCCACTTCAAGGCACTGCCAAAACTCTTTTCCAGTGCGCTCAAGCACAGCCCGGCGCCCATTCCGGTGCCGGCCGAAATAATCGAGGTTCTGTCCGGACGTAACTTCGCCCTGGCAGGATTTGAGATATCTGAAACTTCGCGAATGCAGGCATTGATCGAACGTGCCGGCGCAACATGCGAAAACCCGGATCGCGCTTTCGACATCACGATTGTGAAAGCGACGGACGACATCGATGTCCGTCCGTACGCTGCCAGCGCAATCCTCATCGTCGGCGACCGGCGGCCGGGTAGCGAAGAGCAACTCGAACGTCAAAGCCATCCGCACGATTTTCTTAATGAATCGTATACAGACGAGGAAATTCTCGTCCGGTGTTGCCAGTTGATATTGCGCTCCGGAATAGCTGTAACCGCCATGCCACACCTCAGTGCCATTGCGCCCGTCACACATGTCCGAGTTGACGGCGGCGCGGTTTCGGCACGGGTTCTCATTGCGGATGACGATCCTACGGTAACTGCGCTCGTGAGCCACACGCTTTCCGGCTTCAATATGGAACATCTGGCTACCGCAGATGGCGCAGACGTACTACGGGCGTCAGTAGAGTTCAAACCCGACGTCATCGTAATGGACGTCAACATGCCGAATGTCGGCGGCTTCGACGCGCTGACGCTTTTGAAGAGCGACGATCGAACGAAGCATATTCCAGTGGTGCTCCTGACGGCGAGGCAACAGGAAGCCGACATCATGAAGGGGTTCGGGCTCGGTGCGGCCGATTACATCGCAAAGCCGTTTAACCCGATGGAGCTGGTAGCCCGCATCAAACGCCTGGTTCCTGCGGGCATTCCTTGAAAGTCTGGATTAAGACGGCAGCGTCTATCGCCGCGTATGTCCTTGCGATCGGCGTCACTCACCTTGTTCTGTTTTCCACCCGAGTACCCAGTATCCTGCTTTCGGTGGCTCTGGCATTCATTGCGGTGCAGTTTTTCATGACTGCCGGCATTGTTAGTGCGCTGTTTGTAAGCCGGCGCATGGCAGAGATTCGTTCTCGACGCGCAGCCCGGGTGACACCGGAGATTCGTGAAAAGCTGGCCGGCCATGCCGCAGGCGCGGATCAACGGCGAGCACTGACTGTCCTCTTTCGGCGTTATCCGCAGGAGTTCGAAGCCTGTCTTGCTGAGTGTTTACACCTCATCACCGGCATCGAACATGAGCGTCTCGGGAACCTTGCCGTAGAAATCGGCCTGGTTTCGCAGTGGGAGAAGCGATACCGCTCTCGCCGCACGGCGAAACGCAGGAGCGCTGTCGAACTGCTGGCACAGGTTCCTAATTCGGTAACGCTTCGAATCCTCGCGGCGGCTCTTTCAGACCATGACCAGTCGATACGGATACATGCAGCGCGGGCACAGATCCGAAGCGGCGGGGCCCTGGAAATTGAGAAGGTGTTCATATTCGCGCTGACGCAGCCCTTGCTCGTACGGGCGTTGCTGGCAGAGGAGCTGCGTGCCCATCTGCCATTACTCTCCGACCGGGCGATTCCGGACAGCCTGAGCTCCGGCCGCCGCGAACAAATACTTGGCGCTCTTGACATGATCGGAGCCTGGAGGCGTGGACTGACACTGCCCTCGGTCTGGACGCTGTTGCGCAGTTCGGACCTTGAAATTCGTGCGAAGGCTCTACAGGTCCTGCCCTTCGTCGGGACCGCGATCGATCCAGCCGATAACATCACGGAAGCGATTCTGGATGGCATCAACGCGATCAGCTCCGCAGCGGCTGCCGCCGCCGGCCGAATGAAACTGGATTCCGCTGTTCCCGCCTTGACGCTTCGGCTTCGCGGCGAGAACGAGGCCGTCATTCTCGCCGCGGCCCGCTCGTTGTCCCAGTTGGGAAGCGATGGTTTGCGCATCCTTGAACGCGAAGTAATCGCCGGCAAAGGGTTCGCGGCTGCCGCTTCGCTTGAGGTCCTGGAAAAGATCCGAATCGGACGTCCCGACCGGTCGATCTGATGGTCCATTTCGAACACTTCATCATTTTCTATGTCGCAGCCATCAATTCGATTTACTTCGTCCTGATGGTTCTTGGTTACTTTGTCGTTCGGGATTCGCGGCGCTTGAGCGCATCGGAACTGGAAGCGCTTTCCAGGTCACCCATGCTGCCGTCCATATCCATTCTCGCCCCCGCATACAACGAGTCCCTGAGTATTCGAGACAGTGTGCGAGCGATGATCGAGCTCAACTATCCGAACCATGAAGTGATCGTCATCAATGACGGATCGACAGACGACACGCTCGAAATCCTCATCGAACATTTCCGGCTCTACAAGTCGAGCCGCTTCCCGACAGGCAAGCTTTCGTCGAAATCCATACGCGGGATTTACGAATCGCGCGATGCGGTACCACTCATCGTGGTCGACAAGGAAAACGGCGGGAAAGCGGATTCTCTAAACGTCGGTCTCAACGTCTCGCGATCCGATCTTGTGGCCGCCGTCGATTCCGATTCGCTGCTGGAGAAGGACTCATTGCTGCATGTGGTCAGGCCATTTCTCGTGGAAGACTGCACGGTTGCAAGCGGTGGCATTATCCGCGTCGCGAACGGTTGCAATGTTGAGAACGGCAGAATCGGGGAAATCAAAATCCCCCGAAACCTGATCGCCAGGTTTCAGGTGATCGAATACCTGCGTGCGTTCCTTGGCGGCCGCATTGCATTCAGCTTTCTCAATTCGCTTTTGATCATTTCCGGCGCATTCGGTCTCTTTCGACGCGAAGCAGTCGTGGACGCCGGCGGTTTCAACCCGGCGACCGTTGGCGAAGACATGGAACTTGTTCTGCGGTTGCACCGGATCTGCAGACGGAAGAAACAGAAATACCGGATTGTTTTCGTTTCCGATCCCGTTTGCTGGACACAGGTACCGGAGACTCTCCGCGTTCTCAATCGCCAGCGGAATCGTTGGGAGCGGGGCTCGGCAGAAAGCCTGTGGATCCACAGGAGAGTATTCATGAACCCGAAGTTTGGAATACTCGGGCTCTTTGCCTTTCCTTACTTCGTCGCCTTCGAGTTGTTGGGGCCGATCGTGGAATTGACCGGTTACATCTTCACCATGGCCGGACTGGTGCTGCGAACGATTTCTCCCGAGGTCGCTGCCCTGTTTTTCATCGTTTCAGTTGCTTTTGGAATGATGCTTTCCGTGAGCGCGGTTCTTCTGGAGCAATTCACGGCAAGACGGTATCCCGCTGCCCGTAACGTACTACAGCTATTGTGGGTCGCCGTCATCGAGAACCTGGGCTTCCGCCAACTGCTCACAGTGTGGCGCGCTCATGGGTTTATCGATGTCATTCGGCGCAACAAGGGTTGGGGAGCGATGGAGCGCCGCGGTTTCGAAACCAGGTCAAAGGCGGTTGTACAAAAGTGAACAGCCCCGGTGACGGATGTCACACATAGTCAGTAAATGTCGATTCTCTGGATGATTGTCATCGGCCTGGTTGTCGGGGCTCTCGCGAAAGTCCTGATGCCGGGGCGTGATCCTGGTGGCGTAGTGATAACAATCCTGCTTGGTATCGGGGGGTCGGTTGTCTCCGGTTTCGTTGGCCGCACCGCGGGCTGGTACACGGAAGGCGCGCCCGCCGGGTTCATCGCGTCGGTGTTCGGGGCGGTTTTCCTTTTGGCCGTTTGCCGGGTGATCGCCCGGCGACCGGGACGGGGCAGCGCAGCTTAGCGCCGCACCCTCCATGCAAGCAGGCAGGCACCATCGGCTTCTTGTTCCCGCCGTTATCCTGATTCCCTTTTTTTGCATCATCAACTACTGGCATGTCCTGCCTGGCGAGACCTCCGCTGAATCACTGGACCAAAGAATGGCAATTGCCGGGCAAGCGGCATCCGCCTTATCCGCCAAACGTTGGGATGAAGCCCGCCGTGACTACGAAGTCCTCGTGAAGGATTCGCCCGACGATCCGATCTACTGGAACGCGCTCGGCGAGATCTACCACCAGCAAGGTGATCTGAACAACGAAGTGAGAGCTCTTGGAAAGGTCTGGGACAAGTCCCCTACCCCCATTGATGCTTGCCCGCGCCTTCCGCTGGGCTATCAACGGCTGGGCCGGACGAATGAAGCATTCGAGGCGGCTCGCCGTTGCTACGATCTGGATCAAAAACACACGGACTCCATTTTTGCGCTGGCCTGGATTCATGAACGGCGGCAGGAATGGAAGGAATCGCGAGAGCTGTACGAGAAAGGCCTGGTCCTGGCGCCGCAATATGCAGACATGCAGATCGGCCTGGCTCGCATCGAGTTATTTCACGGCTCGAACAGCAAGGCGATTTCGTTTGCCAGGGCTGCGCTGAAACAGAATTCCCGGCAACCCGATGCGCTGCTCGTCCTCGGAATGGCGTACCGGGCAAGCGGTCAGCTTGCTGAAGCGGCGCGTGCGCTCGAGCAAGCCCTGCAAATTGCCGAGACATACCCGGATGTACACCTGGTGCTCGGCGGAGTCAAAGAAGCTCAAATGAATTTTGCCGCCGCCGTCGAGCAGTACACGCGTGCGGCGGAACTGGATCCGGCCGGTGATACGGGTAAAGCCGCGTTCGCGCGGATCAAGGGCCTGGAGAAAAAGCCATGAAAGGCCGGCTGCTCACCACCCTGTCCAGGCTGCCATTGCTTCTATTCACGTTTATAACGGGTTTCTATTTTGTGCTCGCCTGGATTCCCTTCACGTACCACACGTTCTTAAAAGTGGAGCTGGTGGGATGGCTCTCGCTGTTCGCAGCGTGGCACACACTGATTTTCGTCGCTGTGATTGCGGCCGCAATCGCGCCGATCTGGCGAGACATTCAAAATCCGCGGGTCCGGATTCCTTTGCTCGCCTTCATTGGTTGTGCGGCAGTGACCAGCGTCGTACTGGCTATCAAATCGCCACTGGCCAATATCGCCAACACACCGGCCGATTTTTATTACGCGGCCATCAGCTTCGTTCCACTGGCCTGGCTGGCGGCGATCGATTTCAGAGCAAACAGTGGCAGGATCAATTGGAGCAAAGCGGACGGGAATGTCGCCTGCGATCGAATCCTTTTCGAAGCCTCGATCGCGTCGGCGCTCAGCGTGACCGCCGTTTCCTCCGCCGTTGCGTTGAGCCTGCGTCATGGATCTTCCGGCGCCGTCGCCCAGAGCCTGCTTCTGAACATCGCCGGCGCGCTGGTGGCTTTCCTGATTCTGATTTTCCTGCGCGGTTTGGCGTCGCTGTTTGCGCATCGCGCAATTGCAGAGGTCGTTCTCTTCACGCTTTGTGTGGCCGCCTCCGCCGCCATCCTTTTGCAAAGGATTGTTTTCAATGCGCTGTCTGTGACCGGCATAGGGCCGAACGTTCTCTCGATGTGGATTGGAACGGCCGTAGCTGTGTATCTCATCGCACTGTCGATGCGCGGGCATTCTGGAATGGAACCTCTGGCAGGACTGAGTGTCGGTCTGCGCTCGTTTGTCCCTACCTTCCTGAATGACGCGATCGCGATCGCAATGCTGATTGTGCTTGTTCTGGTGTTCGGCGCCGGCGTTGTAATCTATGGCGGACCATTCGACTACAACTTCCTGTTTCAGCGGTTGAGCGTCGTGGTGGTGTGGGCGGTGACGTTTGCAGGTTTCTATGCCTTATATGAGCGCCAGGTGCATTCGCCACATTACGGGATGCTGTACGGAGTTTCGCTGGCAGGCCTGACGGCATTTCTGGGCTGGGGCCACTGGGCGGCCGCCGGTGTCGATTCGAAAACGCTGTACGAATTTCTGGCCAGAAACACGAATATTTCGCGATCGGCAAACGTCACCGCTGCCGACCTTCAGATTGCCCCGATGCCTTCCCCGCCGGCTGGTAACCAGCCGCACGTTTTCATCGTTGTTGTAGACAGCCTTCGCCCCGATTATCTGTCTCCGTACAACCCGAAAGTGACATTCACGCCCAATATCGGCCGGTTTGGCCGGGAGAGCGTGGTGTTCCGCAACGCGTTTACGCGGTACGGCGCGACCGGTTTGTCTGAGCCGGCAATATGGGTGGGCGGCAGCATTATTCATCAACAGTACGCCCGGCCGTTCTATCCCATGAATTCACTTCAGAAACTGATCCAATCGGAGAACTACCGGCAGTACATCAGCGTCGACACCATCGTCCAGGAGATCATCAAACCGGACCCGGCAATCACCGATATCGATGCGGATATTGCGAATGCCAATTACCGGGCCTGCCGCTCCCTCTCCAGACTGCAGGAACTGCTTGATCGCGACGGCAAACCTGCACAACCGATCTTCGTGTACACGCAACCACAGGATATTCACGTATCGGTTATCAATCGAGAGAACCGCAGTGTTCCCGGCGGTGAAATGTACCCGGGATTCGACGCAGCGTACGCAGTGCGTTTGAAGAGGGTGGACGGATGTTTCGGAACCTTCATCGACTACCTGAAACAGCATGGACTCTACGAACGCAGTATTGTTGTCCTCACCGCCGATCACGGTGATTCGCTGGGCGAGGCGGGCCGTTTCGGCCACGCGTATACGCTGTTTCCCGAAGTCGTGCGGATTCCGATCATCGTGCATCTGCCGGAGAGTATTCGGGCATCGGTGAAATGGGATGTGAACGCTGCCGCATTCCAAACGGATGTAACGCCGAGTTTGTTCTACCTGCTCGGCCACCGTCCCATCCAAAACGACCCTGTACTGGGCAGACCGCTGTTTACTCATGATCTGGAAGAGCAGAAGCCATACCTTCGCGATAGTGTGCTGCTCGCTTCCAGCTACGGTCCGGTCTGGGGAATTCTTCGTGCGAACGGGCGCTACCTCTACATTGCCGACGGCGTTAACTACACCGACTACTTCTTCGATCTCGCTGCAGACCCTGCCGGCGCCCACAATCGGATCACCTCCAGTGTTCGTGAGGAATATGCAGGGATCATGCGTGAACAAATCGGAGCGCTCAGCGCTTTCTATCATTTCAGTCCCTATCAATAGGAGTTAAGTGTGATTCGAATACTTCTGGTCCTGCTTTTGATCGGTTCGTCTCTCGCGGCGCAGGATCGCTTTGATCCCGACGAGGTCTTCCGGCAGGCGAGGAACCTGGGGTTTGCGGGCCAGCGCGACGAAGCCCGGCTCCTTTGCATCCGTATTCTGGAGCGCTATCCCGATTACAGCGACGTGCGCGTGTTTTTTGGCCGCCTGTATTCGTGGGACGGCCGCTACGATGAAGCGCGCAAAGAGCTGTTGCCGGTGCTTTTGAAATCGGCGGGAAATGTTGATGCGCGCAACGCGGCAATTGATGTCGAACTATGGTCCGATCATGCGGAACAGGCGCTCGTGTATGCGGAACAGGGTATTCATTCAAACCCGACGGAGTCCGCATTTCCTTACAAGAAGGCGCTCGCGCTGGAAAAACTGAACAAGCCAGGCGAGGCGGCGGAAGCGGCCGAGCGCGCGCTGGAGCTCAATCCTACGGATAAGGACACCGGTACGCTACTGGACCGCCTGCGATTTGCGAGGCGGCTTTACCGGTTTTCGGTTGATTACGGGTTTGAACATATCAATTCGTTTGTCGATCCCTGGCACACGGGCACGGTTTCGCTTTCGAGGCAGAGCGGGTTCGGAACGGTCACAGCACACCTCAACTATGCGAACCGGTTCGCGACGAACACGCATCAATACGAAATCGAGATGTATCCGAGGATCGCCAGGGGTGTCTATGCGTACCTGGATTACGGTTATTCGCAGAGCTCGCTGTTCCCGCGAAATCGCGCGGGGGCAGAACTGTATTTTAATCCCGGCAAAGGACTCGAATTCTCGGCAGGCGGGCGTTACCTTCATTTTGATTCGGACGTCTGGATCTACACGGCGTCGGCCGGCAAATATCTCGGGAATTACTTCGTGGATTTCCGGCCGTTTGTCACACCGGGAAAGGCCGGAACGTCAATTTCGGGTTCGGTGCTGGTCCGCCGGTATTTCAGTGACGGCGAAAAATACATCGGCTTCTCTGTCGGCGGCGGAGCCAGTCCGAACGATGTAGCCAACAGCATCGATCTCGAGCGTCTCAATTCGTTCTCCCTCCGCAGCACAGGCAACTTCCCGATTAACCGGCGCGTGGCGTGGGGCTGGAGCGCGGGCTGGTCCACGGAGAAGCTCCCGTCCAATTCCAGCCGCAATCGCTTTGCAGCAGGAACGGGGTTTTCGTTCCGGTTTTAACTTGAGCGATATTGCACAGATCTGTTCGGCGCGGGTTGTTAATTTGAATGACCAGGACTATGCGATCAAACCAGGAGCTCCTTACTTCGTTGCGTGCGGCACCTGTCTCATGGATGGATACCGCGATCGTTGTGGCATTCGAGACTCGCTTTGAGTTTGTTGCCGAAGACGATCCGGATCCGCTGAACCGGCTCAAGTCTCTTCAGGATCAGGGCGGATTCGCTATCGGACTGGCCGGAATCCAGCCGGACAAGCACGCAGATCGAGCTTTCCTTGCCCAGGTCTTTCAGGAGTATGCGGGGCAGGCGTGGGCACATCGATATATGGACACACTCCGCGGAATTGTCCGCCAGCACTCAAAGAAGAAACGCAAATGACCTTCACGGCCGAACATCTTCGAATACAAGCCCGGCGTAACGCGAAAGCGCGGCGGCACGAGGCCATCACGAACAAAGTCGAACAATTGAAGCAGGAGGCTGTTGAACTCGGCCGCTATAGCATTCACGTCGCGGTTGCCTTATCGCTGATTTGTTCGCTGGTGGCCGTTGCCATTATCTCGAAGAAGAACCTCACCAATAGTCTCTGGGCAGACGCGGCCGCTTTTGCCTTCCCCATACCCATTGCTTTGTATTTCAGAAAACAGATCGTGTGGTGCGGGGCTGCCTTCTACGTGACTGCCCTGATCGTGGCTTTAGCAGCGGCCCTATTGTTCGGCATCTGAGCAGCCGGATGTCATCAAAACATTTCAGAGGAGGGTGCCCAGAATATGCCAGACACAGGTGAAAGACGAGAGATCAAGCGATTCGTGAATGCGAAGGAAGCCGACACGGTTCGAGAGTCGAAGAAACTACTCTCGAAAACAAAGCAGAAGTCCGCACAAGCCATTGAGGAGACCAAGTCTCGCGGCCGGCGGAAAGCCCCGGCGAACCGCGCTAAAAAGCCCGGCGAAACCGAAGGACAAAAGCTCGATCGCGAGGGCTCCGAGCGAATGGCGGACGAAGGCGATCCCAATCCACGCTCTTAAGGGATCAGCCCACTGCAATGCAAAACGTAGAAGAGGAGTAAATATCATGACGAGATGTAAATCAGGTTTATTGGCTGGAGCAATTCTTTGGACGCTGTCCTTTGCAGGCGGCGCGAGCGCGCAAGCTCCGGGAACGATTAACGCCGGCACAACGATTGCCGTACGCACCAATGAGGCTATCAATGTCAGCACCAGCGATGGCAGGGTGTTTTCGGGCACGGTTGACCAGGATGTGGTCAACAGCGCCGGCAGTGTTGCCATTCCAAGAGGGGCGAACGTTGAGATGCTGGTAAAGGCTCTCGCGAAGAACCAGTTCGTGCTGGATCTGGATTCCGTCACCGTCAGCGGGCGGCGGTATGGTGTCGAGTCACAGGACAGTGTCCTCAGCTCTCAGGCGGACGGTCTCGGAGCGAATAAGCGCACCGGTAAATTCGTTGGCGGAGGTGCGGCGATCGGCGCGATCATCGGCGCGATTGCCGGCGGCGGAAAAGGCGCGGCGATCGGTGGTGGAATTGGCGCGGGAGCGGGAGCGGGTACGCAGGTCCTGACCCGCGGCAAAAGTGTAAATGTGCCAGCGGAGTCGCTGTTGACGTTCCGCCTGGAACAGCCGCTGCAGACGGTCGCGGCGAACAACGGGTTCAGCCGGAATGGACAACGGTACCGTCCAGGCTACAAAACGAATGCTGGTAACAGCGCGGCTTATCAGGACGGCCTGATGGACGGCCGATCGGACTCAGATCGCAATCTGGCCCGCAACGGACGAAGTAACAAATGGGCGAGTGGCCAGCAGCTTCGCGACTACCAGGCCGGATACAGCACCGGTTTTGACGCAGGTTCCAGCAACGTGCAGCAGGGTAGTGGAAACGTCAGGATCGGATCCGATCAGAATGTCCGATGGCAGGGTCCGGCGAATGCCCAGGTGTGGGTCCAGGTGGACAACAAGCCCAGGCAGCTTTTCTCGGGCACCGCGTCCGGAACTCAACTGGCTCCGTGGATGACGGCGGGGCACCTGTACGTTTTCGTTTTGCAGGATCAGAATGGCAACGAAATCGCCAGGGACCAGAGTGACCTCCGGCAGAAACGCACCTACCGGCGCTAGACCTGCAGTACTTTCCCAGGGCCACCAGGCGGCCCTGGGAAGATCAATCGTAAATACGCAGCCACTGCCTGGCACTGAGCAAATGTGCACAGCGTCCGGCCGCCTGATCGGCGATCCTCAACTCCATGCGTAAACAGAAATTCGACGGATCGGCGGTCATGTCCGCAGGCAAACCCGACACAGGAGCGTTGCAGGACGCGATTTTCAACAGCGCCAATTTCTCGAGCATCGCCACCGACGAGAAGGGCGTCATTCAGGTCTTCAACGTCGGGGCCGAACGCATGCTGGGTTACGCCGCTGCCGAAGTGCTGAACAAGATCACGCCTGCCGATATTTCCGATCCGCACGAACTGATTGCGCGCGCCGAAGCGCTCAGCATCGAGCTCGGGACTCCGATTACGCCGGGTTTCGCGGCACTGGTGTTCAAAGCATCGCGCGGGATCGAGGACATCTACGAGCTGACCTACATCCGCAAGGACGGCAGCCGCTTCCCCGCCGTCGTGTCGGTCACGGCGTTGCGTGACGCACAGGATGCCATCATCGGATACCTGTTGATCGGGACCGACAACACCGCACGCAAGGAGGCGGAAGAGGCGTTACTCAAGGCCGGCGCCCTTCAGAGCGCAATTTTCAACAGCGCGAATTTTTCGAGCATCGCCACCGATGCGGAGGGCGTCATCCAGATCTTCAATGTGGGCGCCGAGCGGATGCTGGGCTATGCGGCCGCCGAAGTCATGAACAAGATCACGCCGGCCGACATCTCCGATCCGCAGGAACTGATCGTGCGCGCGGAGGCGTTAAGCGTCGAGCTCGGGACCCCGATTACGCCGGGCTTCGAGGCGCTGGTGTTCAAGGCCTCGCGCGGGATCGAGGATATCTACGAGCTGACGTACATTCGCCGGGACGGGAGCCGCTTCCCGGCCGTCGTGTCGGTCACGGCATTGCGCGACGATCAAAGCGCGATCATCGGTTACCTCTTGATCGGGACCGACAACACCGCGCGCAAGCAGATCGAGGCCGACCAGAAACAGCTCGATCAGCGTCTCCGCGACCAGCAGTTCTACACACGTTCCCTCATCGAGTCCAACATCGATGCGCTGATGACTACCAATCCTTCGGGCATCATCACCGACGTCAACAAACAGATGGAAGCGCTTACTGGCTGTACGCGCGACGAACTCATCGGTGCGCCGTTCAAGAACTACTTCACGGACCCGGAGCGGGCGGATACGACCATCAAGCTGGTGCTCAGCGAAAGAAAGGTCACCAACTACGAGTTGACCGCGCGCGCCCGGGACGGCAAAGAAACCGTGGTGTCCTACAACGCGACCACCTTCTATGACCGCGACCGGAAGCTGCAGGGCGTGTTCGCCGCGGCGCGCGACGTCACGGAGCGAAAGCGCCTGGATCAGGTTCTGCGCGAGCAGAACGTCGAACTGGAAAGCGCCAAGTCTGCTGCGGAGAAAGCCAACCTGGCGAAGTCGGATTTTCTGTCCAACATGAGCCACGAATTACGCACCCCGCTGAATGCGATCCTCGGTTTCGCCCAACTGATGGAGTCGGATTCGCCGGCCCCGACGCCAGTGGCGAAGGAGAACATCGACCAGATTCTCCGGGCAGGATGGTATTTGCTCCAGCTCATCAACGAGATTCTCGATCTTGCACTGATCGAATCCGGAAGACTTTCGATGTCGCTCGAACCCTTGTCCTTCGCTGAAGTCATGCTCGAATGCCGCACGATGATGGAGCCGCAGGCACAAAAGCGCAGTATCCATATGGAGTTTCCCCAGTTCGAAAACCCATGTTTTGTCATGGGAGACCGGGTCCGCATGAAGCAGATCATGGTCAACCTGCTGTCGAACGCGATCAAGTACAACTCCCAGGGCGGAACCGTCGAGGTGACGTACGCCGTTACTACTGCGGAACGAATACGCGTGAGCATCAGGGATACCGGCGCCGGATTGTCCCCGGAGAAGATCGGGCAGTTGTTTCAGCCGTTCAATCGTCTCGGACAGGAAGCCGGCGGCGTGGAAGGAACGGGGATCGGTCTTGTGATGACGAGGCGGCTGATTGAACTGATGGGAGGCGTTATCGGCGTCGAGAGTACAGTCGGATCGGGCAGCGTTTTCTGGATCGAGCTGCTGGCGAGCGCCGCGCCGGAGTATACCCAACAGGAATCCGATGGCGCGCTCCATGCGCCGGTTCAAATAGAGAACGGTGCGGCGCTTCGGACTCTGCTGTACGTCGAAGACAATCCGGCGAACCTGAAGCTGGTTGAACAGCTCATCGCCCGCCGGCCGGACATGCGCCTGCTGACCGCTGTAAACGGCCGTCGCGGCGTAGAGCTTGCACGAACCCGCCAGCCGAAGGTCATTCTCATGGATATCAATCTGCCGGACATCAGCGGCTTCGACGCGCTGAAGATCCTGCACGACGACCCAGCGACCGCACATATTCCCATCGTTGCGCTCAGCGCCAATGCAATGCCCCGCGACATCGACAAAGGCATGAAAGCCGGATTCTTCCGGTATCTCACCAAGCCAATCAAGGTGAACGAGTTTATGGACGCGCTGGACGAGGCGCTGGCGCTCGCGGAAAAACAGATCCGCCGAAACACATAGATGGTCGCGTTGGAAGATATTCACAACGCACGTGTCCTTATCGTTGACGATCAGGATGCGAATGTTCTGCTGCTCGACAGGATGTTGCGGAACGCCGGTTACACCTCGGTCACGTCAACGAAGAATCCGATGGAGGTTTGCGAACTCCATCGCACGCATCGCTACGACCTGATCCTCCTTGATCTCCACATGCCGGGCATGGATGGATTCCAGGTGCTCGAGGGACTCAAGACAATCGAGGCCGACGGCTATGTACCCGTGCTCGTGATTACCGCCCAGCCGGGTCACAAGCTTCGGGCGCTCCAGGCCGGTGCGAAGGATTTCATCAGCAAACCTTTTGACATGCCCGAAGTGCTGGCACGCGTTCACAACATGCTGGAAGTGCGGCTCCTCCACATGGAAACGAAGAGGCTCTACGACGAGATCATCGCGGAGCAGAAGCGGTCACTCGAGTTGAGCGCGCAGCCCGGCGCCATGGTTGGCGTCGAAAAGGAAGAACGGCTTGCCACGCCATTGTTCCGAAGCCTGAGACTGCGTCATCCGTGGCTTCAACTCAACCTGCTCACCGCATTCGCGGCCGGGACAGTCGTGTTCTTTTTCCACGGAATTATTGAACGCGTCGTGATCCTCGCGATGTTCCTGCCGGTCCTGGCAGGACAGTCGGGCAACACCGGCTGCCAGACCCTCGCGGTCACGCTTCGGGGGGTATTCATGGGTGAGCTGAAGTCGGGAAAGGAAAAGGCGCTCATTCTGAAAGAGTCGCTGCTTGGTCTGCTGAACGGCGCTCTTGTCGGGCTGGTAGCAGCAATCGTCATGTACATGGTCGCCAGCTTTCAACAATTGCCGTCTGCATTCATGCTCGGAGTCGTGGTGTTGCTGGCAATGACCGGCAGCTGCATCGTCAGCAGCATCTGCGGAGCCATAGTGCCGCTCACGCTGAAGAAGCTGGGCGCCGATCCCGCCACCGCCTCGAGTATTTTTCTGACGACCGCTACGGATATGGTCAGCATGGGAATGCTGTTGGGATTGGCGACGCTGCTGGTGAAATGAACAAAATTGAGACTCATAACGCAAGAATCCTGGTCGTTGATGACAAGGAACCCAATGTCCGTCTGCTCGAAGGCATGCTGCACGGCGCTGGTTATGGGTCCGTCCAGTCGACGACGGATTCGACACAAGCCTGCGAACTTCACCGGAAGAATCGCTTCGACCTGATCCTCCTGGATCTCCAGATGCCGGGGATGGACGGATTCCAGGTGATGGAAGGCCTGAAGGCAATCGAAGAGGACGGCTATCTCCCGGTCCTTGTCATCACTGCGCAGCCCGAACAGAAGCTTGCCGCCCTTCGAGCCGGTGCCAGAGATTTCGTCAGCAAGCCGTTCGAACTCGCCGAGGTGCTCGTGCGTGTGCGCAACATGCTGGAAGTGCGTTTACTGCACATGGAAACGAAGGAGACCGTACGGCAGCTCGAGGCGAGCCGCGAAGTGATTCATCTGAAAACGCTGGAGGAGCGAAAGCGGAGTGAGGAGGAGTTAGTCCTCGCGCAGCAAACACAGGAGAGCCTGTTGCCCCGCGTCCTGCCCCAGTTCGACAATTTTCATGTTCATGCGTTCAGCCATCCCACGCGTTACGTCGGCGGGGACTTCTACGACTTCCACCGGCTGGCTTCAGCGGAATGGGTGGGGATTCTGGCGGATGTTTCCGGCAAAGGAATTGTCGCTGCCCTGTTGAGTTCAATGGTGCTGGGTGCCCTCACGATGGAATTTCGCGCGAGCACACCATCACCGGAGATCCTGAACCGGGTCAACCAACTCCTCTGCGAAAAGTCTCTTCCGTCCCAGTTTGTGACGCTCTTTCTTTTCGTCCTTCGCCCGGATGGCACGGGGCACTTCATCAGCGCAGGACATAACACGGCCTACTTGTTCCGTTTCGCTACGGGCGCAATCGAGAAGCTGGTGTCCGATGCGTTTTTTCTGGGAATGTTTGAATCCGCCTCTTACCCCGCCCGTCCATTCCAACTCGGCCCGGGAGACCTCCTGGTGGTGTATTCCGATGGCCTGACGGACGCGCATAATCAGCGCGAAGAAATGTTTGGAGAGGAGAGGCTCCTGAAGATCATTCAACAGGAAGCCCCCGCTGGAAGTTGCATGCTCGAAAAGAAATTGCTGGAAGGTATCGAGGAATTCACGGAGGGCATGCCGCAGACAGACGACATCACCTTCGTCATCGTTCAGAAATATCTCTGATGCCGAGGTCCTCGAGCGTCAGGCGCCAAGTTCCTTCACGAAACCGGCCAGATCCTCCGCGTGCTCTTCTTCCGTTGCAAGGATTTCTTCAAGCATCCTTCGCGTCGTTGGATCGGTGTCGGCAAGATAGGTGATCATTCCCCGGTAGCTGTCGATAGCCACTCTTTCGGCAATGAGGTCCTCCTCGATCATTCCAATCAACGTCGTACCCTCAACGTATTCCGAGTGACTGCGCGTGGCAAGCCCTTCCGGAGAGAAGTTTGGTTCTCCGCCGATCTGCACAATCCGCCGTGCAATTTGATCCGCGTGCGTTTGTTCTTCATTCGAGTGCGCGAGAAACTCCTCCGCCACGCTCCTGGCATTCAGGCCAGATGCCATGAAGTGGTGCCGCCTGTATCGCAGCACGCAGATGATTTCTGTAGCCAGGGCTTCATTCAGCAGTTTGACCACGGTTGTCTGGTTTGCCCTGTAGCCGGGCGTCACGGCGCCGTTTTCCATGTGGTGGCGGGCGCGCTCACGCAATACTTTGATGTCGCCGAGAAATGGTTCTGCATTCATATATTGTTCTCCCTATAAAGTGAATCGATGTGCAGTCCCCGCCTCCAAAGGCGATTGCGCAGCATTTTCGATATTGCGCAACCACGACCCTTCTGGAGGAAGGGACAATCCTGTCAGGCGGGTTTGATGAGATGCTCGATGCGGCTTTTTCCTTCTTCAACGCATTTCTTCGCACTATCGAAACCCTGGAGGACTTGTTCGTAGCCTTCTGCGCCGAGCTTCTTGCCCGAAAGAACACCGTCTTTGACGAGTTCGGTAAAGTTGTCGACCCAATCGGCAACCTGGTCGCGAACGTTTTCCTGCAGGTTATCGAGGCGAGCCACGGTCTTCCGTGAAAATTTCCGGATGTCCCTGGTGGTGCGGGCGCCGCTTTGTGGGGCATAAAGAAGGGCGGCCGCTGCTCCGACCACTGCGCCCGCAAACAGAAAGCCTGCTGACTGTTTCATTGACATGTTTGAATTCCTCATATGCTGTGATTGTCAGCGATTACGCGGTCACCGGCTGTGCAGAACTGCACACGTTGCATGATGTGCTCTGGATCTTCACCGTGCGCCGGATGACGCCGGAATCCACCGTCTTGCCTGTCCGCGAGATGGCCTGGAAATTCAATTCGTCGCCGGAGATTTCGACGACCATGAATGAACGGTCCTGGTCGTAGCCGACAGCCGTCAGGGCGGTCTTCTTCAGATTGCCCTTCCTCAACTCGCCGGCGGCACCCTCGGTAAAGTACGTGATGCCATGCTGCGGTTTCGTGCGCTCGTAAACATGCTCATGTCCTGCGAAAACGATTTGCACTTCGTATTTCAGAAAGAGGGGCTCCAGTAACAGCCGGAGTTCGGTCGAGGCTCCATGGAAGGAACCGGAAGAATAAAGTGGGTGATGAAAGTAGCAAACTTTCCAATCCGCCCGTGAATTCTCCAGCTCCTTCGTCAGCCATGCGAGTTGTTCGGGCCTCATGTAGTTGGTGTCGAGGACAAAAAACTGAACGTTGCTCTTCTTGTATGTGTAGTACAGCTGGCCGTTCATGTTGAAAGGCTTGTAAAACCGTTCCATGGGATTGTCGTGATTACCCAGCGACGCGTAGAAAGGCACACCTGCATCCAGCAATCCCTTGTACGGCAGTTCGAACTTCCTTTGATAGTCGCCCGCGTTATGCCCGCCGTAGATGTTGTCGCCCAGCGTGATGACGAAATCAAAATGACCGGCCATGCGCGACAGATTCATCGCACGGCCGACTTCGTATTGCGCAAGCTCTCCCGTTCCCATGTCGCCGATGACTGCGAACCGCACGGAGTTCGACTGTCCGTAAAGCGACAGTCTCATCGCCGCCACCGCCATACCGGAAATAAAGGACCGACGTGTTATATGCATTGGCGGAAAGCCTCAGGGAATGGCGTTGGGAATGAAGTCCACAATCAAATTGGTCCTGGTGTCCTGCAGGATAAGGGCACGGCCGATGATGCGATAGGCCAGTTCCTTCGGCAGAGTCGGTAGCCGATCCAACAGAGTCGGCGGCATGGTGGTCCGCACCAGGTCGTCGGGATACATTTCATTTACGCGGAGCACAATGCGCTTGATCGGGTCCCGTTCGCGGATGGTTCTGCGCATCTCCCGGCCGCCGGGTTCCTTGAACGCTTTGCGAATGACCTTGTGGAACTCATCCGCCACGTCGTGTGTAAAAATGTCACCCTGCCGCGCATCGCGGCGCGCGTTGGCGATCAAGCCGGCCAACTGCTGTTGGCGATCGGTGATTTCTCCCGACTCATTCGTTGATTTCTGGGCGGCAACCGAAGGTTCCAGGTACTGCTGCAATTCAATATATTTCTTCAGGCCCTCGGCAAATGCCCTCTCGTCCTTCGACTCGAACTCGCTCGCAGATCCTGTGGAAACCAATGCAAGGATGGAAAGGCAACATAGGAAGATGCGCATGATTATTCGTCCCCGGCTTCGTTCATCATTTCCGCGACTCGTTCACGAACGGCTTCTTTAACCGCATTTTCGACGGTTTCTTTCAGTTCGTCCGAATCCAGCGTTTCGCCTCCAGCCTGCGAAACCACTTCGCTGACGGCGTCTTTCACGAGAGGATTCAGTATCGACAGCTTCCTCACGGTTCTCTTCAGTCTCTTCTTGATCTCTCCCGTTGTGGGTTGTTCATCCGCTGCAACCTGTTCTCTCTCCCAATCCGATTCAAAAGCCCGCACGAGCCCGCTCACCACCTTCGTTTCACGTACGATGACGCCGACCTCGCGCCGTGAATCCAGTTCCGCGACTCGCAGGCTCTGGCTTCCGACAAAGGCTTCCCGACGATCGCGAATGATGGTGCGCGTGTGCAAACGAAGTCCTCCGAGCGGCCGGACATCCAGTGCGTGGCTCTTTCTGCCGACTGAGCCGATGATTTTGACCTCGACACCTTTTTCCATCCGATTCTTGAGCGCACGCAGTATTGCCGGATCGGCAATCTTGGGATCGTAGATAAGCAGTTCTTTCCTGGCTCTCTCAATGAGCGACGTCAGTTGCTTGCGTGCATTGACGGGACTGACGACAAAGTTGTCCGCTCCGGCTTCGTACGGTTGCCGCGCGACATCGGCTTCAAACAACTTGAGCGCTTCTTCAACGAGCTCGGCTTTCTTCGTAACGACGCCAAAGCCGCGGCTGTGATCGATATCAAGGTGTGTGAAGTTGAAGGACAGCGCGTAAAGCACGCGGCGGTCGATGATCAGCATCTTGTCGTGATAGCGCACCAGGTCGTCGGCCGTCCTCGAAACCGCAACTCCCGCACCCAGCAGTCTCATCTCGAGCTTGCGGAGACTCTTCTCGCCGCCTCGATTCGCGTAAGCAATCAGCGCGGACACCGCAATGCCCCGCCCGACCGCAGATTTCAATCCCGCTTCAATCTCGGCCCGATCAAATCGGAAAATGACGATGTCCACGCTCTTCCGGGCGGACTTGATCGCCGCCACAAGCGGCGCAACTCCATCAACAGGTTGAATCAGAAGTTTCAAGCCACGATGCTATGTGGAACGAGAAATCAAGTCTGAGCAATTGTGCACAGCGGATCCGCACGATTGAGGCTAGTTTTGAAACCCGAAGGAAGTGACTATGCGACTCTCCAGGACAGTTCTAATCATTGTTGCCGGTTTAGTGCTGGCGGCTCCGGCCTTTGCGCAGCAGGCAGGAAGCGTATCCGTCATCTGGCACGACCGTGGCGACCTGTCCGTGCTCGATCTTGTGGGCGGTTCCGGCGGACAAGCTCACCAACCGGGTACCCAGTTGAAATTCATCAAGGAATCTGCGGGCGGAACCTCGCCGAAGTTCGACGTCGAAGACGAAAACGGGACTATGTGGCGGGTGAAGCTCGGTGCCGAAGTGAAGTCGGAAACCGCCGCGTCCCGCCTTCTCTGGGCTGCAGGTTACTTTGTCGATGACGACTACTATCGCCCGCAAATTCGCGTGCAGGGTCTGAAGCGGCTCGCGCGCGGTCAGGAGTTCGTGTCCGGGGATACCGTCACGGATGTGCGTTTAGAGCGGGTGGGAAGAAGCGACCAGCCCAGTGGGTGGAGCTGGTACGAGAATCCATTCCATGGCACGCGCGAGTTCAACGGTCTGCGCGTGATGATGGCACTGATCAACGGCTGGGATCTCAAGGAAGTCAATAACGGGTCCGTGGACTTGAAGTACGGCGTCTCGGACCTCGGCGCGACATTTGGCCGGACGGGAAACACGATTACGCGAAGCAAGGGCGTGATGAAAGACTACGCGGCGTCGAAGTTCATCGAAAAGGTCACGCCAACTCATGTCGATTTCGTCATGCATAGCAGGCCTTTCTTCCTTACGGCATTCAATTTTCGGAACTACGTGTTTCGGACCCGCATGGAAAGCGTGGCGAAGCGCATTCCAATCGCCGACGCTCGCTGGATCGGCAGGCTGCTCGGGCAATTGTCCATCGAACAGATCAGCGACTCCTTCCGTGCTGCCGGATTCTCGCCGGAAGAGGTTCATGGCTACACAAAGGTCGTTATGGAACGCATCGCGATATTGAAAGCACTGTAGGAATTATGAAAAAGACGATTTTGATGTTTCTGTTCGTGTGTGGCATTCACACTGCCCGCCTCATGGCCCAGGCTCAGCAGCCGGAAGTGATCACCGATGCCGATAGGGAAGCGAATGCGTGTCTGAAGTCCACGTGCCGCAATGTTCCTCTTCGAGAAATGCTCACCGCATTCGACCTCCGCGCAAAAGATCTAGGCTCCAAACACGTGCGCGGTGTCTTTGGCGGTTTTGAACAGGGCGCGGGAATCGCCGGCGGCGTGCAGTTCACTACAGCCGACGCCATTCCGCACGTCGAGCTTCGCGCGGCGGCACTGGTATCGTTTTCACGCTACCGGCGTTCGGACCTCGAAGCCGTGTTCACCATGGGCAAGCGCAATCACGCGGATGTGTGGTTCAGTTTCATGCAGCGGCAAAACAACTTTTATGGAATAGGTCCCCACACTTCGGGCGACATCAAAAACAGTTTTGCCACCGACCAGCGCAGTTACCAGGGATCGCTCTATCGAGACCTGGCCCCTCATCTCCAGGGCGGCGTCTATACCCAGGTGATGAATTCTCACAGCCGTCCCGGCACCGACACGAAGAATCCTCTGATCACGGATCGCTTCAGCGGCACGCCGAACCCGCCGGTGGGGGAATGGATTCCCGGCTTTCTGTCGGCCACGCAGATCCTGTCGTACGGCGCCTTCCTTGAATATGACAACCGGGACAAGTCGGTGGATCTCACCAAAGGGATCAACCTGTACGCTCGTTTCGCTTCCGCCGATGGGATGAAGGACCACGCCGCATTTGCAGACTACGGATGGCTCGAAAGCGAATTTGATGCCCGCGGATACATTCCGCTCGGGAGTTCCCGCACTTCCCTCGCGCTACGTTCAAGAGCAGAGTTCAAGAATGCAAAAGGCGGCAGCCAGATTCCGTTCTACAACCTGTCTTATCTCGGCGGGCGGGAATACGTCCGCGGCTACGACTCCTATCGCTTCCGCGGCAACAATGTGCTGATCTTTTCTACCGAGTTGCGGCGGACCGTGTACAAGAATACAGATCATCGTGGAGTTGATGTCTTCGCGTTCGGAGACTCAGGCCAGGCCTGGGGTGACGGCCGATCGACAACCGACGCAACGGTTCTTGCAAACCAGCACATGAATTCCAGCAACTGGCGCTCGGGCGCAGGAGGCGGTGTCCAATACCGGCATTCGCCCAGTCTTGCTGCAAGACTTGAACTCGGCCGCAGCAACGAGGGCGTCCGGATGTACATCTCGATGACACGCGGCTTTTAGGATGAAGACTTATGGTGAGCATCGGTTTCCTGGACGCTTATTCATCGTAGAAGGAATCGACGGGTCCGGTAAGAGCACGCAGTTATCGCTGCTTGAGAAATGGCTGGAGTCGGAAGGTTACGGCACCTTCTTCAGCGAATGGAATTCGTCGCCGTTGGTCCGCGACGTGACTCGGCGGGGCAAAAGGAAACATATGCTTACGCCGATGACGTTCAGCATGATCCACGCCACGGACTTCGCCGATCGCACCGAACAACACATCATCCCTCCCCTCAAGGCCGGCGCTCTTGTCCTTGCGGATCGATACGTCTACACGGCGTTTGCACGCGACGTTGCGCGGGGTGTGAATCCGGGCTGGGTGCGCAATCTCTACAGGTTTGCCGTAAAACCCACCGTTGCGTTTTACTTCCGAATCTCGGTGGAAGAAGCCATGAAGCGCATCGTTGGCGGCCGGGACGCAATCAGTTTCTATGAAGCAGGAATGGACAAGAAGATCAGCACCGACATCGAAGAGAGCTTCCGTATCTTTCAGGGTTCCATCATCAAGGAGTACGACAAGATGGTCAAAGAGTTCGGACTCGTCGTGATCGATGCAAGTCACTCGATCGAGAAGCAGCAGATTCAAATGCGCAAGATCGTGGCAAAAGCGCTGAATGGCGCAAGAAAGACCAGGATCGCCAAATGAGTCGATTTAAATTCTATGGTCAAGGTCTGCCGGCAATAAAAGCAGGCGAGTTGAAAGGCAAGCTGGTCGTGGTGGAAGGAGCCGACGGCGTGGGCCGCTCAACACACATTGATCTGCTCCGGCAATGGCTCGAAAGCAAGGGCCATGCAGTACTGGATACCGGCATGACGCGATCGGCTCTCGCCGGCAAAGGCCTGAGAGCCGCGAAGGAAGGTAATACCCTGGGCTGGATCACCACGAGCCTGTTTTATGCGACGGATTTTGCGGACCGGCTTGAGAACGAAATGATTCCGGCATTGCGCGCGGGATTCGTCGTGTTGACGGACCGGTACATTTATTCCCTCATGGCGCGCGCCACGATACGCGGCGCGGATCCGCATTGGATGAAAGGCGTCTACGAGTTCGCGTTGAAGCCCGACATCATTATCTATTTGCGCGCGAACATCGACGATCTGGTGAAGCGCGTGGCCCACACGGCGGGTTTCAATTATTGGGAGTCCGGGATGGACATGCACCTGGGCGAGGACATGTACGACAGCTTCGTCGAATACCAGAGCCGCCTGCTGGCCGTGTTCGACAATATGGCCGGCGAGTATGGGTTTCAGGTCGTGGAAACATCAGGAAACATCGAGAAGGTCTTCGCCGCGATCAAACACAAGCTCGAGCCGCTGTTGATCCCGGTTTGAAGTCCAAGACGATCCGTATCACCGACCTCCTGCGGCCTCATTGGAAGGCAATGACGGCCGCCTTCGTGGCCGTGCTGGTCGAAGCCTCCATGGAGTTGCTCGAGCCCTGGCCCATAAAGGTTGTCCTCGACTATCTCCTCCAGTCGCGTCCACTACCGGGTTGGATGAGCGTTGTGGTTGGCTGGATCGGAGACGGCAAGCTCGCCATCCTGAACTTTGCGGTGGTTGCCGTGGCGATCATTGCAGTTGCCGGCGCCCTCAGTTCGTACCTGCAAAATCACCTCACGACGAATGTCGGCCAGTGGGTCATGCACGACCTGCGGCGCACGCTTTATCACCACATCCACCGGTTGTCGCTCGCCGAACATGACGAGAAAAGAACCGGCGATTTGATCGGCCGGGTGACCAGCGACATCGACAGCGTTCAGGATTTTGTTACCTCGGCATTGCTGGGCATCGTGACCAGTGTCTTCACCCTGCTCGGCATCATCGGGGTGATGTTTTACATCAGCTGGCGTTTCACGATGATCTCGCTCTCGATCGCTCCCATTCTCTTCCTGGTGGTCTATTACTTCACGCGGCGCATCAAGAAAGCATCGCGCGCGGTAAGGAAGAAGGAGAGCGAGCTGGTCTCGACTGTCGAGGAAGTATTCTCGTCGATTCGCCTGGTCAAAGCCTTCGCGCGGGAGGATTACGAGGAGCGGCGGTTCGAGCGCCAGAGCCTCGACAATGTGGAGACGGTCCTTCTTGCACGAAGCATCAAGATGAAACTGGTGCCGGTCGTCGACATTATCGTCGCGGTGGCGACCTGCCTGATGCTGGGCTATGGCGCGCGGCTGGTCATGGCAGGACAGTTGACGGCCGGCGACCTCGTTGTCTTTCTCTTCTACCTGGGAAAAATGTACAAGCCCATGCGGGACCTGTCCAAGATGACGGACACGGTTTCAAAAGCGGGTGTGGGCTTCGAACGCATACGCGAGATTCTGGAAACCGAGTGTGCCGTCCGCGACATGCCGCGCGCCCGCCAGGCCGGCAAATTCAAGGGCAATATCGAATTCGACAAGGTTTCGTTTGGATACAATCCGGACCAGTCGATTCTCAAGGACGTGAGTTTCAAGATCGAGCCCGGGCAGATCGCCGCATTCGTCGGCCCGACCGGCAGCGGCAAGACAAGCATCATCAACCTGGTTGCGCGTTTCTACGATCCGGTATCCGGCACCGTTAAGATTGACGGCACGGATATTCGCGCCTTCAACATCAAGTCGATTCGGGATCAGATCAGCTTTGTCCTGCAGGACTCGGTCCTGTTCCACACGCCTGTCTGGGAAAACATCGCCTACGGTCGTCCCGAAGCCACACGGGCTGAGATTATCCGTGCGGCCGAGCTGGCCAATGCGCACGAATTCATTGAAAAGATGCCGGAAGGCTACGACACGATGGTCGGCGAACGCGGAGTGACGCTTTCCGGTGGCCAGCGCCAGCGGATTGCCATCGCACGGGCAGTGATCCGCAATACGCCGATTCTTATCCTGGATGAACCCACGTCCGGCCTGGACGCGCAGTCGGAACAGGTTGTGTTTGAAGCTCTCGAGCGCCTGATGAAAAACAAGACGTCGATTGTCATTGCGCACCACCTGGCCACGATTCTCCGCGCCGATATTATCTCTGTCGTGAAGGACGCTCAATTGATCGAGCACGGAACCCACGATGAGTTGATCGCAGCCGGAGGCGTGTACTCCGAGCTATACCAGATTCAGAACGGAGACCGTGCAGTCAGTGCGGCTCATTAGTCGTGCAACACCAGGTCGGTCAATAACTCAGTTCGAACAGTGAAGCCGTTGTTGTCGTAGTCGATCAGTCCCATCGTCCGGAATTTGTTCATGAAGTGGGTCACTCTCGATCGCGTCGTGCCGACCATCTCGGCGAGAGTCTCATGGCTCAGGTCGGGAATTTTCGCATCGCGTACTGCGTCATGTTCGCGTAACCGGGAAAGCTTCAGCAGAACCCGCGCCAGCCTCTTCTCGCTGTGATTGAAGAGTTGATCGCAAAGATCTTCCTCGAGGTCGATGTTCCGGCTTAAAAGGGCTGCCATGAATTTTTCGGAAAGTGCGGGCTGCTCCTGGAGGGCACGGACCATTGCGGCCCTTTCCACCCGGAAAACAACCGTTGGTTCCAGGGTCGTTGCCGTACTGATGCGCAGGGACTGTCCGACCAGGCTCCCTTCACCGAGGAAGTTGCGCGGGCCAAGCATCACGAGGACGGCTTCCTTACCTGCCGATGAGACCACGGACATCTTCACCTTGCCGGACTCAATGAAGAAAATCGCGTCCGCGCGATCGCCCTGGGCGAAGATCGTTCCGCCTGTTTCGAAGCTTACGACGTGTTTACCTTCCGAGATTCTCTCCAGGAGATTGGTGACGTAGGGATCTGTAATTGGGGGGATGACTTTCAGTACTTTTTTAGAACGCGGCAAATGCCTTCCTTCTTTTCTGTCTACGACAAACTACTAACATTTCCGGTACCTGGGTGTGCAATCTTGCACAGTCTCGGCCCCCGGACTCCGTCAATGTCGTCGTAGCGGCTTCTGTAATGAGGTATGTGCGATGGCAAGAAAGATAGCGCTGGACGTCGTGAAGCGACTGTTGAAACTCCAAAAAGGGACGAAACTGTTTTCCCAGGGGAAGCGGGCAGACGCGATTTTCCTTATACAGACAGGCAGGGTGCGAATCACTGTCGTCTCGGCTTACGGTAAGGAGGCAATCCTTCGCGTCCTGGGTCCCCAGGAGTTCCTGGGTGAAGAATGCCTGGTTCGCGGTTCACTTCGGACAAGCACGGCAACGACCATGGAGCCATCGGCCGTATTCCGCATCGAAAAGGCCGCGATGGTCAAGGCTCTTCATATTCAGCCGGAATTTTGCCGTAAGTTCGTGGCTTCTCTCCTCAAACGCAGTCTCAATTTGCAACAGGATCTCTGCGACCAGTTCTTCAATCACAGTGAAAAACGGCTGGCCCGCGTGCTACTGAAGGTTGCGCGCGCCCGTGCGAAGAACAATGAACTGCCCGATACGATAAGCGTGAAAATGACTCATACCATTCTCGCCGAAGTCCTGGGAGTGAGCCGTTCCCGGATCAGTTTCCTCATGAACAAATTCAGGGAAATGGGGTTGATCAAATATAAGGGCCGCGGCAACATCACCGTTATGACCGACCTGCTGACGGATGTGATACTCGCCGCAAGCTAATCCAGCCTGTTCCATGAGCGCGAGCAGGGCCGCGAGGGCCCTGCTCGCGCTCATCGGTGGTTCTCAGAACACGTACTTGTTTGCTGGCACGCCAAACACAACGTAAGCGTAGAGAAGGTCCCCGATCCAATCCCTTTCCTATCGCGTGCGGTAAATGCGTTTACTGCCAGGACGGGATGTTTTCACTCTGCGAGAACTCGCATCCCAATCGAAACCCAATAACGGCAAATCCGCATGGCAACACTCCACGCGCAGAAGCACATTAGAAACCGTCAGGAGTGGCGTGCCGGTGTCGAGGCTGCAAGAGGTCGCGCCCGTTGTGAAGGCGGGCTCGACTTTGCAGGAATGATTGGGAAGGCTGACTTGGGCTTGCTGACTTTACAGGACACCCCGCGGGAAACATCGAACTGCCGCCAGCTGAAACAGTCCGCAGACAGATGATCAACGGCTGCAAAAAGCAGCCGTTGATGGTGGACTAGAAGTCAGAATCACCGTTCGCATCGCGCGGAGAAAACTGGATGATGCCTTTCGGCGCAATGACAAGGTTCTGGAAGCTGCTGGCAGACTGATGATTCAGGGTCGCTACCAGCGGCGTGCCGTCCTGATTGAACAAATCAATGCGAACCGTCAGGGTGTCCACGCCATTATTCAGAACAATTATCTCTGACGCCCACCGTCCGTCAGCAGCGAACTGTGGCAGGAGGACAGCATTACTGCCCCCGATTCCTTGTGCCAATTCCGGAAGCAGCACTGAATTCGAAAGGCTGGTGATGGGGATAGTGGTGAACTTCGTTCCCAGGAACCGCAAGGCCACGACCGCAACCGGGGAGTCGGACGTGAGTGTCAGGGTGCCGTCAAAATCGACCGGGATCTCGGGCACGTCGCTGAAGAATTCGCTTATGAACTTTGCTACCTGTTGGTGTGAGCCGACCGCAATGGTTTTGCTGGAACTCAGGGTTCCGTCGGCACGACGAAGTGACAGGGTCACATTGGTACTTGCCAGCCCTGGATTTGTAACACCGATTCCAACATTGCGGGACAAACGAATGCCCGCTGTTGCGAAGAGCACCAGTCTGGTGGTCAAAGTGGCCGGTGCGACGCCGGCCTGTAATGCGGGGACCTGGGACCGGAAGCCAAAGGTTTCGAAGGCTACGAGTCCGCCACTGATGCCGAAGGTGGCGACCCCGCCTAAACCACTTCCGGTGGGCGTGATAACCGCGTATCCATTAAGGACCGGGCTAGTATCGCGATGGTCATCCTGGGCGAAAGCGGCCGTCGATAGAGCCGCTACACAAAGAATTGTTGATAGTAATCTGCGCATAAATGTTCCTCTTTTCAAATTTGCCGGCAGTGTCCCGATCAGGATCAGGACACTGCCAATTCGTTAACGCCCAAGCCTACGGGGCTGGTTTTGTGACAGCGTTGGTGTCCAGTGATACTGCCGCATTCCGCGCCAGCGCACGCCCGTTTAATACCGCACCGGTTTGTAACGTGATGGAGTCGAGTGCCAGGATGTTCCCTTTGACATTCGAGGTTGTTCCAAGAGTCGCTGAGGAGCCAACCTGCCAGAAAATGTTCTTCGGCACGGCGAGGCCAGCCAGCGTAACGATGCGTCCGTTGTTCACCGTGAGCGTGGACGACGGCATTTGGAAGATCCACACAGCAGTCGGGTCTCCCTGGCCGTCGAGTGTGAGATCGGAGTTTGTTATAGCAAAGGAGCCTATCCCGGATTTATAGAGTCCAGGAGCGAGGGTCTTCCCGCCTAGTTCCCCGTCGGCCACGATGATCACATTCAGTGCTCGCCCTGCGGCGTCGAGATATGCGGTCGTCAAGCAGCCTTTGGCAGGCGATGCCAGTCCTTGTGGATCTGATCCTGCGTCTTTGAGTATCGACCCGTTCACGACGACTCCCGGTGGAAACCCGGTCACGGAACCGTACGGGAACAACGCAATATTCCCATCAACGGTGGTACCGGGATTGTTCACGTTGGTGATCGTCGTGCCGGCCAGAATCGCGAAATTGGCGGCGCAGGTAAGATCTACCGCCTGTGGACCCAGATGAGCTGGGGGTGGGCCGCCTGGGCCTGGGACTGGGGTTGTAACCGGTCCAATTGTTGAGAAGTTCCACACATAGTTAGCTGCGAGTGCATTTCCGGTCTCGTCCTTGGCGCCCGTTGTAATCGTCGCCGTATAGGTGGTGTTCGACGCAAAAGGGACTACCGGTACAAAAGTCGCGGTCGTACCCGCATAGCTCACCGCGCCCGAAATCGTCAAGCCGCCATTCTTCAAAGTAAATGTCGATGCGTTGATGGTAGAAGGGTCCATGGCTTCGCTGAACGTCGCCATGACCGTCCGGCTGAGCGGCACGTCGTAGTCCCCATTTGCAGGAACCGTCGAAATCACCGTAGGTGCGATCGAGTCGAGGGGTGTGACGATCGCATAACCAACCTGAAGCGCTCCGGTGTCGTCATTCGTTTTTATTACGATGCCTTGAGGTGGAATCACCAGGTTCTTGAAGCTGCTTCCTGTTTCACCATTGAATTTTGTTGTCAACGGTTGGCCGTTCTGTCTGAAGATGTCCAAACGCACTGGCACCTGCACAGAGCTGGTATTGGATATAACGATTTCCGAGGACCAGGTGCCGCCTGCCGCGAACTGCGGCAGGATCACGGCAGTCGGGCCGCCCACCCCTGGGGAGAACGTCGGAACTGGAGTCGAACTTGAAAGGCTGGTGATGGGTATGGTGCTGAAGTTCGTCCCGCGGAAGCGCAAAGCCGTGAGCGCGACCGGATAGTCCGACGAAATGGAAAGGTCCCCATCAAAGCCTGTCGCAAGTTGAGGAACGTCGGCAAAAATCTCGGCCATGAATCGCGACGTTTGTTGCCGTGCGCCGATCAAAATCGCCTTTGAGGAGATTGTGACTCCATCGGTGCCGCGGCGAAGCGTCAACGTCACCGTAGCAGTCGTGCTGCCGGGATTAACGATTGCGAGTCCAATGTTGCGCGCGAGGCGCGGATTCGCAGTGGCGAAAAGTACGATATGCGTCGTCATGACGCCGGCCAGAACCACGGCCTGTGTTGAATCGGCTGCCTGTCCCGAGCCGAAGGTTTCGAATACCACCAGGCCGCCGGGTGAACCGGAAGTCTGTGCAAAAGCGCCTGTCGATAGAAGACAGACACATAAGAGACTGAATAAGAATCTGCGCATGGATGTTCCTTTCCAAATGTTGAGCGCTCAAATGAGAGCTCGTGTAACTGTCGCTCTTTCCAGCACAGTGGGATCCGAAGCTTGGAATTCACGTGACTTGAAGTCGCGGC
>JADMIO011429270.1_pt1 | contig 40094 bp, 30 predicted proteins | sample 8958161 | NCBI WGS metagenome assembly JADMIO01 (sample SAMN16585339, study PRJNA669376) | soil metagenome | isolation source: Crop rotation soil | place: USA: Cullars Rotation, Alabama | collected 2011
GTCGCTCGGATAACTCGTCCATACGGTTACCACCGCCGCGAGGACCCCAGCCCCGATATACATTCAGCGCAAGGATGCCGGCCGTGAACCCCAGCACGAAGATGATCGTGGCCGCAATACGTACCTGCCATCGATTCTTAATAACGTTAGTCATGATTACCTCGCATCGTCATCATCTTCGTAGATGGTGCTGAGCACTTGCTCGTAACTCATCTGATCGTCCGTGTTCTGATCCATGATTACCGAGTACGCCGAATACGCCGAAGCTGTTTGCTCCACCACCGGAGTCGTTTGCGGCTGGATGAAACTGACCACTGCGAGGGCGGCGGTCGTTACAGCCATGGTCGATACAAGCACTTTCGCCGATCTCCACAGCCGCAACATTGCCGGCACGCGTTCCACCGCCTGCTGCTCTCTCAACGCAGCCATCACACGTGTTTGAAAGAACGGCGAAGGCTCGAACGTCGCCTCCACACGGCTCTTGATAATCACTGCCGAAAGCCGAGCAGCTTCGAAAGCCTCGCGACACGACATGCACTCGAGCGCATGCGAGCGAATCTCGTTGAGCTCGCTCTCCGAGAGCGTCGCGATCGAAGCCCGGTCCAGAATCTCCGTGATGTGCTTGTTTGTTTGATTATTTAATGGCATCTGTTCACGCTCGCTTATAACTCAACAACTTCTCCATCGCTTCACGAACTTTACGCCGCGCTCGAAACGCTCTCACCTTAACTTTCGACTCCGACCAGCCAGTCGCTTCAGCCACTTCCTTGACCGACGCTTGTTCACCATCAATCATCAACAACGCCTGCTGATCTTCCGGCGACAACACCGATAACAATCGATCCGCGAGATCCGTCGCCACCACCGTGTTCTCAACCGACGCCGGCTCGCCCCCCTCACCTGCCGACTGGTGTTCCAACCAGCTCTGCTCGTCGTCCGTGAGATCTGAAACGGTAGACTCCGGTCGCCGTTTCGCACTTCTCACCATATTTAGACACGTGTTGGTTGCGATTCGTGTCAACCAGCCCTCGAGAGAGCCGCGACCTTCGTAGCTTCCAAGCTGCGTGTACGCTTTCAAAAAAACTTCCTGCGCCGCTTCTTCAACCAATGGTCTTTGTCGAAAGAACCGGCTCGCCACACTAAACACGCGCGGGCTGTAACGTCTCACGATCTCCGCAAAGGCAGACTCGTCGCCAGCCTGCGCCTGCCGCGCCAGGTCCAGGTCCAGGTCCAAGGCTTGTTCGAGCCCACTCGCCAGTTGCGGTCCTCATCGGTTTAACGGATGGCGGACTCTCAACTTCGAATCCGCCAACTCCGTGGGGGAAGCGCTTACTCTTCGTCGTTGTTGCGCATTTGGCCACGACGGGCTTTGAACTGCGCTCGCGACTGTTCCAACTGGGCTTTCTGCTCAGTAGTTAACACGGAAAGCATTTCCTGATGCAGGTTGTGCCGTGACGCCATGAGCTTTGCTTCAAGAGGCGCGATTTCCGTCAGTTTCTGAGTAGCCAGTGCTTCGTTGAACGTACCGCCTTCGCTCGCCTGACGCAACTCCTGACGCTTGGCGCGAACCTGATCGCGCAGGGGTTTGTTTGATTGGGCGAAAGACTCACGGATCTGTTTCATCTTGGCTTTCTGGTCTTCAGTTAAATTTAGCTGCCGGAAGAAGCCACCGTCGCGCATTCCTCCCCAGCCGTGTCCTTTGTGTCCACCTCGGCCGCCATGTCGTCCCATGTGCTGGCCCTGCTGCGCGCCCTGATCGGTGGTGACTGTTTGGGCGACAGCAATCGAGGCTGCCAAAGCAATCGCCGAGAGAGTAGCTATTGCCAGTGTCTTAAACCGTCCTTTGTTCATTGCTGTTTTATTCACTCCTACGTGTTCGTTGTTATCTCCAGGGGAGCTTCCTGAGCACTAAGACACGCATACACCAAAGATGGTTACAAGAGCAGTACACAAAAGGCACAAAAGCATATTGGCTGAGGGGAGTGGCTCGATGCATTGAGCGAGCACCATCGCTAATACGCTTTGTGCCTTTTGTGTTCTTCTTGTGGCTTTTGTGGACTGGCCCCTGTAACCAATAAAGCCACACCAGTGTCTAGCAGACATGGGTACGGAAGCTGCCTTTAACACCGGAAACGCTATTAAACACGAGGAATCGCATGTCGACTCAAACAATTAAACAACCTTTGGTGGGTGGAATCAGTACAGGCGGGAACACTTGGAGCGCCTGGCTTAAACAGATTTGGGCAAAGTTACTCCTCGGTAAGAAGAAACTCCTGCTCGGCGGTGGCTTCATGGCCGCTGTCGTGCTCGCAGGCTTTTACTTCTGGGGCGACGACTCGAGCACACCGCAGTACATGACCGCCCGCGTCGAACGCGGAAACCTGCGCAACACCGTGACCGCAACCGGCGCACTCCAGGCAGTGACTACAGTGCAGGTCGGCAGCCAGGCCTCGGGAACGATTTCGGCGCTCTACGCTGATTTCAATTCGACAGTAAAGAAAGGCCAGGTGGTCGCGCAGCTTGATCCGTCGACAGCTAAAGCACAGGTGGACCAGGCAAATGCAAATCTTCAAAACGCGCGCGCGAGCCTCGCGAATGCGCGAGCCTCGGTCGTCAATGCGCAGGCGGGCGTGAGAGACGCACAGGCGAAAAGCCTCGCCGCCACGTCGACAGTGCAAAACAACCAGGCCGGCGTTTCCGGCGCGGAAGCAAACGTTGCCGTGCTCAAAGCACAACAGGACGACGCGATGAGTCTTTTGAAACAGCAGGAGTCGTTATTGAAAGCCGGCGTGATTGCCCAACGCGATTATGACGTCGCCGTGACCGCTTATAAAACCGCCGAAGCGCGTTACAACCAGGCCGTCGCGCAGTTGAACCAGGCGAAGTTGACGGAACAGTCGTCACAGAAGGCCGGTATCGCGCAGTCGCAGGCTGGCGTCGAGTCGTCGAAAGCACAGGTGCAACAGGCACAGGCGCAAGTACAGCAGGCACAGGCGCAAGTGCAGCAGGCAGAAGCCGCGCTCAGCGTGGCCCAGGTAAATCTGAGTCATACGACGATCACTTCACCGATCGATGGCGTGGTTGTTTCGCGTGACGTGAACGTGGGCCAGACGGTGGCTGCGAGCCTTTCAGCGCCGACGCTCTTCACGATCGCAAACGACCTGACGCAGATGCAGGTGATTGCAAACATCGACCAGGCCGACATCGGTCTCGTCGAGCAAGCGAAGTCGGTGAGGTTTAGTGTCGATGCGTTTCCGGGCAAGGAGTTTGACGGCAAGATTGAGCAGATGCGTCTTAATCCGGTGAACGTGCAGAACGTGGTCACTTACAACGTCGTGATCGACGTTAATAATCCGGACCAGAAGTTGAAGCCGGGCATGACGGCGAACCTGACGATCACGATCGATGAGCGGAACAACGTGTTGAAGGTGCCGAACTCGGCGCTTCGCTTCACGCCGCAGGAGGCAACCAGACAGCGCACTGGCGCTGGTGCGGGCCAGGGTCAAGGACAGGGCCAGGGCCGCAGACAGCAACAACAGCAGCAGGGTGGTGATAGCGCTGCTGGTGGAAATGGTGGTGAGAACCGCTTCGCACCAGCGTCAGCCCCAGTTTTACCGGGTCAGGTGCGAGTTGTCTGGGTGATGGGCCAGAACGGCAAACCCGAGCGCCGCAGAATCACCGTGGGCCTGAGCGACGGATCGGCGACTGAAGTTGTCGACGGCGAGCTGAAGGAAGGCGACATGGTGATCACCGGCCAGCAGATCTCTGGCGCGGCTAGAACTGGAAACAGCCAGTCAACACCGCCAGGATTCGGTAACACTCCGAGAACAGGCGGCGGTGGCGGCCCACGGCGGTAACGGGAAATAGGTCCTATATGACCTATGGGACCTATACAAACTCAGGAGAAGCGATGTCTACCACGTTTGCAGTTGAGCCACAGGAATTCCAACCCGGTGTTGGATTAGCGACGCAGGCGCCCGAAGCGCGTCCGGTGATAGAGCTCGATCACATTCACAAGACCTACACGATGGGCGACGTTGAAGTTCACGCGCTTCGTGGAGTTTCACTGACGATTCGCGAAGGCGAGTTTGTGGCGATCATGGGTGCTTCGGGATCAGGAAAATCGACAACGATGAACATTCTCGGCTGTCTCGATCGCCCGACGCGCGGCACGTACATCCTCGACGGCGAAGACGTTTCGCAGATGTCGAAGGACGAGCGCGCCGACATTCGCTGCAAAAAGATCGGATTCGTATTCCAGGGCTTCAACCTGCTGTCGCGAACTTCGGCGCTCGAGAACGTCGAGCTGCCGATGCTTTATCTGGGCGTCGACGCGGCAACACGTCACCAGCGCGCGAACGAAGCCCTCGCCGCAGTCGGTCTGTCAGGACGCGAGCAGAACCATCCGAACCAGTTGTCAGGTGGACAGCAGCAGCGCGTCGCGGTGGCGCGTTCGCTCGTCAACAACCCGGCATTGATTCTCGCGGACGAGCCGACCGGTAATCTCGACTCGCGCACGTCAGTTGAAGTGATGGAGATCTTCCAGCGTTTGAATCGCGAGCGCGGAATAACCCTCGTGCTGGTCACGCACGAGCCCGACATCGCGGAATACGCTGACCGCGTGATCGTTTTCAAGGATGGAAAGATCAAGTCGGACCGCCCCGTCGATCATAAACGTAACGCAGCGGAAGAACTGAAGAACCTCCCCATCATCGACGATGATGAGGACGAGGACGAAGAACAATGAACCTCCTAATGATTATTCGCGTCGCGTTTCGCGCTCTCGTTCGTAACAAGATGCGCGCGGCTTTGACCATGCTCGGCATCATCATCGGCGTCGCAGCCGTGATCGCGATGGTGAGTATCGGCCAGGGCGCGTCGGCCTCTGTTCAGGCGCAGATCGAGAGCATCGGCACGAATCTGCTTTTCGTTAGCGCGGGGGCGCAGAACGTCGGCGGTGTTCGCAGCGGTACCGGCGATACGGGTACGAACACCCTGACCGTGGACGACCTCGACGCAATCAAGCGCGAAGTGCCGAGCGTCTCGATGGTCACGCCAAACGTGAACGCGCGCTCGCAGCTCGTCGCCGGCAACATGAACTGGAACACAGGCGTCACGGGCGTCAGCGAACAGTATCCCGAGATTCGCAAGTGGCCCGTTGCGAGCGGCTCATTCTTTACTGACGCAGACGTGCGCACCGCAGCTCGCGTCATCGTCATCGGACAAACGCTCGCTGACAATCTTTATCCCGGCCAGGATCCGATCGGCCAGGACATTCGCGTGATGAATCTGCCGTTTCGCGTGGTTGGCGTGATGCTGCGCAAGGGACAGGATCCACAGGGCCGCGATCAGGACGACGTCGCCTTTGCTCCATACACGACGGTGCAGAAGAAAATTCTCGGTCGCGATCGCGTTCAGATCGCTTTCGTCTCGGCGATTTCGCAGGATGCGACGTACACGGCGCAGTCGCAAATCACTGATTTGCTCCGCCAGCGTCACAAGCTCACTGCGAGTGAGCCGGATGATTTTACGGTGCGAAACATGACTGACGTTGCGGAAGCTGCGAACGAGACCAGCAAGACAATGACGATCCTGCTGGCGTGTATCGCAGGTGTCTCGCTCCTCGTCGGCGGCATCGGCATCATGAACATCATGCTCGTCTCGGTGACGGAGCGCACCCGCGAAATCGGTATTCGCATGGCGATTGGCGCGCGTTCGTCGGCGGTGCGCAGCCAGTTTTTGATCGAATCGATCGTGCTCAGTCTGATGGGTGGAGCGATTGGGATCATTCTCGGCGTCGCGCTCTCGCTCGCGATTCCGGCGTTTCTCGGCTGGCCCACGCTCGTGTCGATGATGGCGATCATCGGGTCAGTGCTCTTCTCTGCGGCGGTCGGGATCTTCTTCGGCTACTACCCGGCGCGCAAAGCTGCTTCTTTGGATCCAATCGAAGCGCTGCGTTACGAGTAAAACCTAACCATGGATAACACGGATCGTTCCGGATCGAATCCGTGTTATCCGTGGTAACATGCGCCGCATGCGCTCACGAACTGCGGTTGTCTTCCTACTAACAATAAGTCTGTTTGTTTCCGTCAGCTTTGGTCAACGACGGTCACAAAGCTCTGTTCAAAAACGCCCGCGCCTCGTCCTGCTGATCGTGGTGGACCAGTTTCGTTATGACTATCTCGAGCGGTTTGGGGATCTGTTTGGTCCAGACGGGTTCCGGCGATTGATGCGTGATGGCGCGTCGTGGGCGCAGTCGAACTATGATCACATGCCGACATACACCGCGCCGGGTCACGGCACGATGATGACCGGCGCGTATCCCGCCGAGTCGGGCATCATCGGCAATGAGTGGCTGGATCGCGCGACCGGCAAGCGCATCACGAGCGTGTCGGACGAGTCAGTGAAACTGCTCGGTGGTAATCCAAACGATCCCGCCTCGAGTCCATCACGCCTGATGGCTTCGACTGTCGGCGATGAGCTTCGTCTCGCCACCAACGATCGCGCCAAAGTGATCGGCATCTCCGTGAAAGATCGTTCCGCGATCCTGCCCGCGGGCCGACATGCAAACGCCGCCTACTGGTTCAATTGGCTTACCGGCACGATGGTGTCGTCGACTTACTACTTCAATCAATTGCCCGCCTGGGTTACTAACTTCAACAACGCAAAACCTGCGGATAAATACTTCGGCACGAAATGGGAACGCCTGTTGCCCGAAGCTGAATACCTCAAACGCGCCGGTCCGGACGATCCGAAATGGGAAGACGTGAGCAACGCGTGGACGCCTGACACCAATACTTTTCCGCACACCATCACCGGCGGCGAGACCAAGCCCGGACAAAAATTCTATACCGCGCTCGATTACACGCCGTTCACCAACGACATTCTCGTTTCGTTTGCGCAAGAGGCGATCGTCAACGAGCAACTCGGCCAGGACGACGACACGGACGTGCTGACGGTTAGCTTCTCGGCGAATGATTACGTCGGTCATCGGTTTGGGCCATACAGTCAGGAAGTCATGGACGTGACCCTGCGCACCGATCGCAATATCGCGACCTTGCTCGATTTCGTTGATTCGCGCATCGGACTGGCGAACACGCTTGTTGCGTTCACTGCCGATCACGGCGTCTCGCCGATTCCGGAACATGCGGCGGCGATGGGGTTGGGCGGAGGCAGAGTTCCGTTCGACGCCGTGATGGGGAAGATTCAGGCGGCGATCAGCGCGCGCTACAACCCGCAAGGGAAGAAGCCCGATCCGTCGGCTGATTACCTGCTGAGGTTTCAGGAAGGCACGGCGTGGAGGCAGTGGTTCATCAATAACAATATCTATTTCAACTACGACGCGTTGAAACGTGATGGTGTGGATGTCGAGGAGTTTTCGCGCGTTGTAGTGGCGGCGGCGCTGAGTGTGCCGGGGATTGCGCGGTGCTTTTCGAGGTTGCAACTGTTGCGTGGCGCGACGTCAGTGACGGATCCGATCGAGCGGCGGGCGCTGCACGGGTTTTATCCTTCGCGCAGTGGTGACGTGGTGATGGTGGCGGAGCCGTACAAGTACATCGCGGAGACGATCACGGCAACGCACGGCTCACCTTATTCTTACGACACGCACGTACCGACGATCATCATGGGACAAGCTGTTAATCCCGGAAGATATCTCGAGCCCGCGACGCCCGCCGACATCGCGCCCACGCTGTCGGCGATCTTGAGAATCACGGCGCCAAGTAATTCAACGGGACGCGTATTGATTGAGGCGCTTAAGAGATAATCTAGTTAATTCTGTAAATTCTGTAATCCTGTCTAACTAACGCTTGTACTCACGCGCGTAAACCGGCGGCTCAATCCCGTCAATCAACCTCGGATCGTTAACGGGTTCGCCCGCCACCAACCGCAACGGCACAACGCCAGCCCAAACATTCATCGCGTAATCCTCTTCATCATCCAACGGTGGCCCGGTGCGTATCTTCGCCGACACCTCCACCAACGGTAGCGAAAGCACCGTCGTCGCCTTCATCTCCTGTTCCGTCGGCTCGCGAACATCCGCCCAGCGCCCGCGAACAATGTGCTCCGACAACGACAGCAGCGCCGCCATCTTCTCTTCACGATCCTCAATCAACGTCGCGTGCCCGAGGATCACCACCGATCGATAATTCATCGAATGATGAAACGCCGAGCGCGCCAGCACGAGCCCATCGACGATCGTCACCGTCACGCACGCATCAATCCCGCCCGACAACGTTCGCAACATGCGGCTCGCCGCTGAGCCGTGAATGTAAAGCGTATCCTCAACACGCGCATAACCAGTCGGGATAACAAACGGCTGCCCTTGCGACGCAAAACCGACGTGGCAGATAAACCCTTCATCGAGAATTCCGTAAACAGTCTCGCGATCGAAATGACCGCGCTTCGGCAGTCGCTTAAGCTTCGTGCGCTCGGTTTGAGTGAATGTCATGTTTGTAAATATGCCACAGATCAGTATCATCCGCGTTAGTCTTTGCCCTAAGGAGAATAATATGCGCTTTCCACTGCCCCTGCTGGTTATTTGTCTGCTCGCATCGACTGTTTTTTCACAAAACGGCGGTGTCGCGAAGTCACCATACGAAGAAGCGTTTTCTCGTCTCGAATATCGGAGCATCGGTCCCGCGATCATGGGCGGCCGCGTCTCCGACGTTGAAGGCGTGCCGGGTGATGCGAACGTGGTCTACGTCGCGAGCGCGTCCGGCGGTTTATGGAAGACGACGAACGGCGGCATTACATGGAAACCGATCTTCGAACGACAGGGCACACTCTCGCTCGGCGACATCGCACTCGCGCCGAGTAATCCTGACGTGGTGTGGGTCGGCACAGGCGAATCAAACGTGCGCAACAGCGTCTCGTTCGGCGACGGTGTTTACAAATCGACTGACGCCGGCAAGACCTGGCAGCACATGGGCCTCAAAGACACCGAGCATATCTCCGCGATCGTCATCAACCCGCAGAACCCTGACATCGTTTACATCGGCGCGCTCGGACATGCTTTTGGTCCCAACGAAGAACGCGGCGTGTTTATGACTACGGACGGTGGTAAGACATGGACCAAGACTCTCTACATCGACAACCAGCACGGCGTCGCGGATCTCGAGATCGATCCGACGAACCCAAACATTCTTTACGCGGGCATGTGGAGTTTCGAGCGCAAACCCTGGACGCATCGCAGCGGTAGTGAGAAAGGTGGTGTTTACAAGTCGATCGACGGTGGCCGTACGTGGAACAAGCTAACCAACGGTTTACCGAAACTGATGGGCCGCATCGGCGTGCGCGTCGCGCCGAGTAATCCAAACGTCGTTTACGTAATCGTCGAGTCCAAGGACGGCACGCTCTATCGCTCAGACGATCGTGGCGAGAACTTCAGGAACGTCTCGAAGAATACTGACATCGTTTCGCGTGGTTTCTATTACACGCGCGTGCGCATCGATCCGACAAACGAGAACCACATCTTCGCAGTCGCGTCGACTTTGTACACGTCAGTCGATGGCGGCAGGACGTTTCGCTCGATCACGGGCCGCACACACATCGACTACCATGCGCTCTGGCTCGATCCAAAGAACCCGAAACGAATGTGGCACGGACAGGATGGCGGCGTCGCTGTTACTTACGACGGCGGTGAATCGTGGGAAGCGGTCTACAACATTCCGCTCGGCCAGTTCTATCAGGTTCATGCCGACAATCGCCTGCCGTTTTATAACGTGATGGGCGGACTTCAGGACAACGGCTCGTGGACCGGGCCGAGCCGCACGCGCGAACCGGCGGGAATCATAAACGACGACTGGCGCATGGTCAGCTTCGGCGACGGCTTCTACGTCATCAACAATCCTGACAATCCCGATCAGTATCTTTCCGAGTCGCAGGGCGCGAACATGGTCTGGACCGATATGACCACGCGCGAGCAGCAGCTCGTCAATCCGTGGGGACGCGGCAGTGGCGGTGGTCCAGCGGCCGGGCAGAAGTATCGCTTCAACTGGAACTCGCCCATTGTCTTTTCACCGCACGACAAAACGGCCGTTTATCTCGCCGGCAACGTCGTGTTCCGATCGCCAGACTTCGGCAAAACGTGGCAACCGATCAGTCCGGATTTGACTACGAACGATCCCGAGAAACTAAAAGACGCGGGCGGTCCGATCGCGATCGAGAACTCGACTGCCGAGTATCACTCGACCATCATCAGCATCGCGGAATCGCCCGTGCAAAAAGGACAGATCTGGGTAGGCACTGACGACGGCAATCTGCAACTCACGACTGACGCCGGAAAGAATTGGTCCAATTTGATTAAGAACGTGAACGGGATCGGGGCAAACTCGCCGGTTTCACACGTCGAGCCATCGCGGACGAATGCGAGCACGGCGTACGTCGCATTTGACCGTCACATGTTCGACGATTTCAAGCCTTACATCTTCAAGACCAATGACACCGGAAAATCATGGAGCAACATCTCCGGAAACCTCCCGGCGAAGGCTTACGTGCAAGTCGTGCGCGAGGATCCGAAGAACACGAACCTGCTTTACGCCGGCACCGAGCTCGGCTTGTTCGCGTCGTACAACGGCGGCAAAGAATGGTTTCCGTTGAACTTGAAAAACCTGCCGAACGTCGCGGTGCATGACATTCTCGTACATCCACGTGAGAACGATCTGATTCTCGCGACGCATGGTCGCAGCATCTGGATCTTCGATGACGCGAGCGTCATTCAAAAGATGACACCGGAGATCATGAGTAGCAATGCGTACCTGTTTCCGGTGCGGCCGGCGCTGCGATATGCGAGCCGGTTTACGCGTTACGGCACTGGCGATAAGCAGTTTGCCGGACCAAATCCGCCGCCCGGGGCGCTAATCACTTACTACCTGAAAGACAAGCTCGACGAGAAAGCAACGATCAAGCTTCAGATCTTCGATAGCGCCGGTAAGCTCGTGCAGGACATCGAGCGGCCGTCGCGCGAGAAGGGACTGAATCGAGTGGCGTGGAATCTGAGGCTTGGTGGTCCGGACGTGCGGCGTCCGCCGACTGAGGAGCAGCTTGCGTTTGGTGGCGGCTCGCGTGGTCCACAGGTGTTGCCCGGGACTTATACGGCGAAGCTCACCGTTAACGACAAGACGTTCGAAGAGCGCGTCGAAGTTAAACTCGATCCGACGGTGAATGTTCCGGTTGCAGATCTGCAAGAAGCGCTCGACATGCAGGTGAAGCTGCGCGACATGCAATCGAACATCAACATGTCGCTTCGGTTTTTGGATAGTGTGAAAGAGCAGCTCAAGAATGCGCAGACGACGATGAAGGGTTTGCAGAAGGAGCCGGACAAGGATCTGATGAAGGCGCTCGAAGACTACATTAAACAGGTCGACACGCTCGTGGACCGGCTCTCAGCGCGCCAGGAAGGGCTCGGCTTCGCCGGGCGAGATCAGGTGACTGATGACATCGGGAACCTGTTCTTCTCGCTTGATACGAACTTTGGGCCAACCACCGGGCAGAAGCAGTACTTCGGTGAGATCCAACCTGTGTATCGTACGCGTATGGAAGAGGTCAATAAATTCCTGCGCGACACGTTGCCGCAGTGGAACGACAAACTCCGAGCCTGGAACGCGCCAACCCTAACAACTCGTAAGCCGATCGAGTACTAGCAGAAGTAGCCACAAAAGGCACAAAAAGCACGAAAGTTCAGAAGTAGACTTTGTGCTTTTTGTGCCTTTTTGTGGCTAAAAAATTTGTGTAAAGCGAATGTTGCCGTTAATTCCCTTCGCCGTGATCCCGGAGCCGCCATTGCCGATGCGCGCCCAGAACTTACCACGCTTTTCCCTATCGATCGAAACATTCGGCAGTTCAGAAAAAACCTGCCCATTCATCCCGCGCGCATCAAAATCAGCATTCACATCCGAAGCTAATTGCAACTCGATGTTTCCATTGATCCCGCTGAGCGTCACGCCTTCCTGCCCGATCGACTTCAGACCAACCACCATGTTGCCGTTAATCCCTTTGAACAACGCCGTCCCGACAGCGCTGCCAACCTGCACGCGTCCATTAACACCCGTTACCTCAACAGCACCATTGATGTCGCCCGTGATAAACGATCCATTCACTCCCTTAGCCGACAGCGCGATCTGTCGCGGCAGTTTCAGCGTCGTGCGCTCGTTTGACGTACCAAAGAAGCGCGAGAAAAATCCGGCCTCGTCTGACTTCTCACCACGAATACGCAAACTGTTCGCATCAGCTTCGATCGTCACCTTGCGACGGTCCATCGCTTCCTGACACGACGCAGTCCGCTCGATGTAAATCTCGGCGGTCTTCGTATCTGATGTTTCAATCTTGACTGCGCCATTCAGGCCGGCAATCTCAACGCGCGCGCCAGGCGCGAGCTCATAGCTCTGCCGAATCTCCTGGCGCACATCCGCCGTGTTCCTGTGCGAAACGAGCCCGCGCAACTCCGAGACAGACTTCACTGAAGAGCGCACCACACCAGCAACGCCGGCGATAGCCACCAGAACAATCAGAATCACTATGCGTTTCATGTTTTCGGCCTCAAAAAGAGAGTAAAAATGAACTCGGAGGCTTTAACGACGCGCACTCACATTTTGTTCGCATGAATTATCGCCAATAGAAGCGCCTTGACAGCGCGCCGAGCGGGACATAGAGTCCACGAACTATGCATGAGCGGGATTCAAGGGATCTTAAGGTTCTTCTGGTCGAAGACGTCGAAGACACGCGCCACTTCATGCGTCTCGAGTTGGAAGATCAGGGCTTTATCGTGTTTGAAGCTGAGAATGGTCAGGTCGGCGTTGAGATAGCGACCCGCGAGAAGCCCGACGTGATCCTCATGGATCTGACGTTGCCGCTGATGGATGGTTTCACTGCAACGAAATTGATCCGTCAGAACGACGCGCTCAAAAACGTTCCCATCATCGCCATCACCGCACACAAGGAAGACGACTTCCGCGCGGATGCGAAAGCCTCCGGCTTCGACGCGTACGTCACCAAGCCGATCGACGTGAACTGGCTTAAAGGCTTGATCTCCGGTCTGATCTAAAACCTTGCTTCGATCAGACCGTCATAAACTTTCCCGTGTTTTTGCGTGAGTTGTGGGTAGGTGGCGTTTTCGGCGCGCAATCCTTTTAGCCCAAGTTTGCGCTCCACTGCTTTGATATCACTGACTCTTCCCTCGATCTCCATGAACAATCCAAACGGCAACACATCGATCACGACCTCCGTGTTCCCGAGTTTCCAGGTCTGCCGCCGTTTCTCATAGACGAGCGCGGGCGTGAAACCGAGCGAGACGAGGATCGCTTCCATCGCTTCGGGATCGTCGACCACAGTCTCTTCCTCGCGTTGTTGTTTGATCGAAGACGAACTCGGCAGGCGCTTCTTGTACGTGAGGGTCGCTCTGCCGTTAACACGCCGCAGACGCAGCACCGAAGAACCCATCTCCAGCATGTCGCCACTGAAAAGCGTGTTCTCTTCGAAGTCTTCACCTTCCAACTCCGCGCCAACTTCAGGCAGACGCTTCAACACCGCGTCGCGCTGGCGCTTCGTTAGCCGAAATTTTTTCTCGACTTCGATCATGCCTGTCTGGCCCAGCGTATGGCTTCCGGAATCGAGGCGCGCTTGCCGTACATCAACATGCCGACACGATAAATGCGCGACGCTACCCACATGATCACTAACACGCTGCTGAACCCAATCAACAGCGAGAGCGCGATCTGCCAGAACGGCGGCGTCTGCGTCACGATGCGGACCAGCATCGCCACGGGCGCTGTAAACGGAATCATCGACACCCAGAACGAGAACGGCGAATCAGGAGCGCGACTCACCGGCCAGAATAAGTAGAAGCTGACGACGAGGATGAGAATGATCGGCATCGCAAGCTGCCCGCCCTCTTGCGCCGTCGTCACCATCGATCCAACGAGCGCATAAATCGTCGCGTAAATAAAATAGCCGAGCAGAAAAAACAAGCCAAAGTAAATGAAGTGCAGAAACGGAATGTTGGGAATGCTGTCCCCGAGTCCCTCAGAAGCCAGAAGCCCCACGCCGTACACAGCAAATACACCGAAGGCCGTTCCCCAGATCGCGAGTTGGGTTAAAGCAACTAACGACACGCCAACCAGCTTGCCCATCATGAGGGTAAACGGCTTAACCGACGAGAAAAGGATCTCAGCAATGCGCGTCTCTTTTTCTTCGATAATTGCGCCGAGCACAATCTGGCCATACATCAGGATCGCGAGATACATCACGAATCCCACGCCGAACACGACTGCGAAGCCTGCATTGGAATTACGCTGTTGACTACCTGCCGCTCCAGTCTTCACTGACTGCAACTCAATCGGCTTGGACAACTCCTGCCTCGTTTTTATATCGACATTCGCATCGATCAGCCGCTGTTCGCGTGCGGCGCGGTTTATGGCTGATTGCAGAGCTTGCGGAGAAAAAAGATCTCCGGGGTTGCGATTGACGAATTCGGCCTTGCCGCTACTGAGAAAGTCCGGCGGCAGGATCACGTAGCCGTCGAGCTCACGTGCGCGCAGCCGTTGGTCCAGGCGCGCGCGAATCTGGTCCAGCGGCTGATCAGTGGCGCTTGCGTCCTCGAGAATAAACCTGGCGAAGCTTCGGCGCGGAGTCGTCGTCGTCCGTGGCGCGCCGGAGTTCACGTTCTGCGCGACCGTCTCTTGCAGGTCGCTGGAGAGAGCCTGGCGGATTTGTAAATACATTCTGTCAGTCTGGTCGACCACTGCTATGCGCATCGGCGGCGTATCAATGCTGAGGATGATGGCGGGCACTAAGACGAAGAGCGACATCACCACCGGCAAGAAAAGTGTTGTGACAATGAACATCTTCGCGCGCACACGCTGGATGTATTCGCGCTTAACGACCGTCAGAAACTTTTTCATGCAGGTTCAGTCACTTTCGTGATGAAGATGTCGTTTAGGCTCGGCTCAACCATCTCAAACTTGCCGATCACGGCGCCCGAGTCGATCAAGCGTTTCAGCAGTGTTTGCGCATCCGCTCCAGCGGCAAGTAACACCTGCGCTTCGTCCGCATGACGCACGAGTTTACTGACGAGCGTTGGATCGTCCAGCACGCCGTTGCCGCCTTCACAGCGCACGGCCACCGAATTCCGTCCAAAGCTGCTTTTGATCTCTCGCAGACTTCCTTCGAACACTTTCCGCGATCGATTCAGCAAACAGATGTCGTCGCAAATTCTCTCCGCAACTTCCATCTGGTGCGTGGAGAAGATGATCGTTTTGCCCGCGTGTTTGAGGTCGAGCACGATCTCTTTCATCAACTCAACGTTGACGGGATCGAGACCGGAGAAAGGCTCGTCGAGGATCAGCAGATCGGGATCGTGAATCACGGCGGTGATGAACTGGATCTTCTGCTGCATTCCTTTCGACAACTCCATCGAGCGCTTGTTTTTCCACTCGGGAAGTTTTACGCGTGCGAGCCACTCGTCGATCTTCGATTCGACTTGTTTGCCGCGCATGTTTTTTATCTCGGCAAAGAAACGCAACTGATCGGCGATGCGCATCTTCTTGTACAACCCGCGCTCTTCAGGCAGGTAGCCGATGCGGTCCTGAAGACTGGAATCGATGTGGCGTCCAAACAGGAGAATGGCGCCGGAATCGGGCGCGGTGATATTGACGATCATGCGGATCGTGGTGGTTTTACCGGCCCCATTCGGCCCGAGCAGCCCGAACACACGCCCCGCGCGCACGTCGAGGCTGAGCTCGCTGACCGCCCTGAACTCCCCAAAACTCTTGCTCACCCCATCCAGCTTTACGGTTGTCTCGTTAGCGGCCATTTCCGGTGTGCCTTTGTGCCTTTTTGCGGCCAAATCGATTAAGACTAACAAATGTTGGTTTTTGATTGCCACAAGAACCTTACCTGATACATATTTATACCCAGTCTTCCCCTTGCAATTCGGTTTAATCGCACCATTTATGCTGACGCGCCCCAATTCTCTGTTCCTGTTGCTGTTTCTGCTGACTGCCTGGTCGGCGACACCAGCTCAAAGTCCTGTCCCTTCGCCAATACCAAAAGACGACGTCATACGTGTCTACACCGAGCTGGTCCAGACTGACGTGATGGTGTTCGACAAGCAGGGAAAGTTTGTCAACAACCTGACTGCGAAAGATTTCGAGCTTCGCGTTGACGGCAAGCCACGCACGATCCAAAGTTTCGAGCAGATCGCCGCCGGGAGTGATGAAGAGAGCCAACTCGCCGCGGCGCGTGGAGCCACCACGATCAATCTGAAACGCCCCGTACCACTCGATCGCGGTCGCATCGTCTTCTTCTACATCGACGACTTTCACATGGACCTTCAGGGTGTTGCCGCCGTCAGGAAAGTCATCAGTCACTTCCTCGACAAAGAGATGGGCCAGAACGATCAGGCCGCGATCGCTTCTGCCACCGGACAGATCGGCTTTCTACAACAACTCACCAACGATCGCATGATACTGCGCAAAGCGCTCGAGCGGCTCACTCCAAAAAACTACTCCGTGCGTGACGGCGATCGTCCGCCGATGAGCGAGTACCAGGCGTTCCTGATCGAACGGAACGATCGTGAAGTTACCGAGTTCTTCATTTCAGAAACTATCCGCCAGAATCCGGGCATGAATCGGGATACGGCAGCAAGTCTCGTGCGTGGCCGCGCAGGATCAACACAAGCGCAAGCGGGTCGCTTCACACAAAACACGTTCGCTGGTCTCGAGAGCCTTATCAAGTCTGCGAAGAACCTTCCCGGGCGAAAGATCTTGTTCTTTCTTTCCGGCGGGTTCCTGATCGAGAACCGCCGCACCGATACTTTAGACAGACTGCGCGACATCACGAATGCCGCGGCGAAGAGCGGCGTTGTGATCTATTCGATGGATACACGTGGTCTGGTCGCGACGCTCGACGACATCTCTATCGAAAAACCTTTTGATCCTTCGGGACGGCTGAGTCTTTCCGAGCATCAGGAGCTCAACGCAACTCAGGATGGTCTAAACGCTCTCGCGGTCGACACCGGCGGTAAGGCGCTCTTCAACACAAACGATCTGACGCGAGGACTCGCTCCCGCAATCAAAGAAACGTCGACTTATTACCTGCTGGCGTGGAAGCCTGACGTCGACTCAGACAAGAAAAGCCGGTTTAGAAATCTCGAGGTGAAGTTGCTCAATCATCCCGAGCTGATCGTGCGCGTGCGTAAAGGATATTTTGATCTCGATCCGGCTCCTGCACCAGCGGTCGCGAAGGGGCAACCGACGCCGGCTCAAACCTCCCCTGCAAAACTCCGCGAGGCGATCGCGGCGGCATATCCCGAGCGCGGATTGCCGATATTGCTCAGCGCGGATTTTTACGATGTGCCGAACAAAGGTCCCGCGCTTTCGACCGCGATTCACATTCCCGGTGAGTTTCTCGTCTTTGGTCAACAACCTGATGGAAAGATCCAGGCCGTGATCGATTTGTCTGCCGTCTTTTTTGACGAGAAGGGCGTGGTCAAAGACAGTGTTATGGAACGGATCGTGACCACCGCGCCGACTCTCGAAAAGGCGCAGAACTATAACAACGATCTCATGTTCACGTATCCGGCGAAGTTAACGCCGGGGATCTATCAGGTGCGAGTCGCGGCGCGTGACGATAAGAGTGGCAAAGTCGGAAGCGCTCACGCATGGGTCGAGATACCTGATCTGGCAAACAAGAAGCTCGCGATGAGTAGTTTGCTTTTAGGCGAGCGCACGCAGGCGATGATCGCTAGCATTTCGAATGACGGTGTGGATCCCGTCGCGCTGAGTGCGAGTCATCGTTTTCACCGTGAATCTCTGCTGCGGTTTTTGATCTTCGCTTACAACAGCGCTTTGTCAGCTACGGATCAGAAGCCCGACGTCGCAGTGCAAGTGCAGATTGTTCGTGATGATCAGCCGGTGCTGACGACTGCTTTGCGAAAAATGAGCACTGAAGGCGTGACGGATCTGACGCGCATACCTTACGCGGCGGAGATTCCTTTGAACGATTTGTTGCCGGGCCGTTATTTGCTGACTGTCACTCTTATCGATCGCGTGTCAAAGCAGAGTACCTCACGACAAACTCATTTCGATGTCTACTGACCGCGCGTGACCAAGCCCTGGAAACCGACAAAAGAGCAACTGCTCGCAGCGACCGAAAAGACGGTTCGCGACGTGATTGCACCCGACCTGCGCGTTCTCTTTTGCGGGATCAATCCGGGACTCTACACCGCCGCCGTGGGCCATCATTTCGCGCGTCCGGGCAATCGCTTCTGGCCCGCGTTGTATGCCGGGGGATTCACGGATCGTCTCTTATCACCGTTCGATGAGCATGAGCTATTGAAGAGCGGCTACGGGATCACGAATGTTGTTTCGCGTACGACAGCAACGGCTGACATGTTGACGAAAGAAGAGATCGTCGCTGGAGGCGAACGGTTGCGAGCGAAGGTGCTTCGTTATCGCCCACGCATCCTCGCAGTGTTGGGAGTCGGCGCCTATCGCACCGCCTTTAATCAACCGAAAGCAGTCGTCGGACGCCAGGAAGATCGCATCGGCGACACGATACTTTGGGTTCTTCCCAACCCAAGCGGCCTCAACGCCAACTACCAGGCCCCCGCCCTCGCACGACTGTTCCGAGACCTGCGTGAATCCGCGTTATAAATACGACAACCACCAATCGCGTCGACGCTGCTTCACGCCCGCAAACCATTTGCACAACGGATAAAGGAACAACACGCCTGCGATCCACACGAGATAAACAACGACGAGATTGAATCCTATGCCCGGCTGCGGCTGTCCAAAGTTTATCGGCGACTGCCACAACCAAGCCGCCGGCTTACCGAACGCGAGATGCAACAAAATCGAGATCGAGTGCGCCGTGTACCACTGAAGCAGATAGAAGAACAACGGCACGCGTCCAAACGTCACGAAGAAATTTCGTATCGCACCACCCGATTCGTTCGCTTCAAACAACGCGAGCGCAAGAATGGCCGGTCCGAGCGTCATCAACAGGAACAACAGCGACGGCGGATACTTCGTGGTATCCAAAAACGAGAGCACGGTGAACACGAGGTTCTTCTGCTGCGACCAGCGCGACGGATCGCCGTAAATGTTGATGGCGCGAATCACGATGAAAAGCGCAGTCGCCACGCCGCCGATGATCAGGAGCAAACGTCGTCGTCGTTGTGCATCAAGCTCGTAAAGCGATCCGAACGCATAACCGACCGCCATCACGCCTACCCACGGAATGAGCGGGTAGATCACGGCGATCACGGGAGTGTTATCGCCCAAAACAGGAAACGCAGAAAACGCCTGGTGCAGGAGTATCCAAAGCTTTTCGCTCAGCGGGGGAGCTGGTGTGCCTGGTCCGCGCCAACCTGCAACGCGAATGGAATCGAGCAGGTTGTGCAGCGCGATCATCAACAACCCAATCGCCGCGATCACGCTCTTCGGCAAGTAGATCAGCATTGCGAGGACGATCATCGAGATCCCGATGACCCAGATAACTTGCAAGAACCCGAGGAACCGAATGTCAGGATTAAAGAAGACGCCGATCTTCACGAGCGTCAGCTCGAGAAAGATCAGCCACAGCCCGCGCGTCACCAGAAACCGCGACAACTCGGCTTTGGTCTTGCCGCGTGCAAGCTGCAAGTACGCACCCGTGCCGGCCAGAAACACGAAGACGGGCGCGCAGAAGTGTGTGATCCAGCGCGTGAAGAACAGGGCGACATTCGTTTGCGACAGGTCGGTCGGATTAAACTGTAGCGCCGCGTTGTGAACGAAGTCGCGCGTGTGGTCCAGCATCATGATCACCATCACGATGCCGCGCAACAGATCGATCGAATCAATTCGCCTCTTCATACCTGCTGATTTTGTTCCAACACACGACTGCCGGTCCACAGAAAAATTGCAGCGAGCATGCAGGAAATTGGACTAACTAAAAATCCGTATCTCATCACGCCGGGATTTGTCGCCGCGCCCAGCAAATCGTTTAACTTCCCGATCAGTGGTGAGCCGATGCCGTAAGAGACTATGTGGACCAGGCACAGAAATACGCCAACGCCGAGACCACGCAGGTGTGGACCAGTGATTTCGTGTACGTCAGCCATCGAAGGCGCGATCCACATGAGGGAAAGAGCGAGGAGTATGGCTTGTGCGACTAATAGCCACGGTACGCTGCTCGAGAACAACAAAACAATCCAGAACGGAATCGCGAGCAAAGACGCAGTCGCGCCGAGCCGCATACGGCCGCCCGGTCCAAAACGTCGCAGTCGATCGGATAGGAATCCACCGAGCAACGTTCCGGGAATTCCGAAGGCCAGCGACGTAAGACCGGCGACGATGCCGAGTGTTTGAATGCTGTAACCGTGCGCGCGCGTGAAGAATGTCGGCCCCCAGATCGAGAGACTGTTCGCAGCAACAGCGAAGAGCGCGTAGCCGGCGTAGTGATATCGCAATGGCCTGGATTGGAGAAGCCGTTTCCAATCGTCGCTCGTGTAGTTTGGCGCAGTCACTTCAGTGCGCCCGCGCGCCGGTTCCTTCAAAAGGAAAACGAGCACGGCAAAGAATAGACCCGGAAAGCCGAGGAAGAAGAACGCCCAGCGCCAGCCATAACGCATGCCGAACCAGCCGCCGAGAACGAAAGCGAGACCAGCGCCAATCGTGATGCCGCAAGCGTAGACCGACTGCACGCTCGCGCGCATCCGCGGCGGGAAGTAATCGCTCAACAACGAGAGGGCTGCGGGGCCGAGCGTCGCCTCACCGACGCCGACCATCACGCGACAGAAGAAGAGCGACCAGAAGCCGGTTGCGAATCCCGTCAAACCCGAGAAGAGACTCCACACCGCGAGGCCCGCGGCGATCATGTTCTTCCGAGAACTGCGATCGGCAAGCCGACCAAACGGAACACCGAGTGCGGTAAAGAAGATGACGAACGAAGTGGTTCCAAGCAGCGCCAGCTCGAAATCGCTGAACGACATTTCTTTCTTGATTGGAGTGAAGAGAATGTAAATCAGCGTGCGATCGAGATAATTCAGTAGCGAGACTATCGTCAACAACCCCAGCGCATACCACGAATAAGGCAAAGAAGAATCCGTTCTTACTTGTGTGCTTTTTGTGCCTTTTTGTGGCAAAACTTAGAAGCTCACCTTGAGTGCAAATTGGATTACGCGCGGCCCGGTGCTCGTTGCGGTGATGCGTCCGAAGGTCGACGGTACGGCGATGTTGCTGTTCGGATTCGCGAAGTTGGTCCAGTTAAAGAGATTGAAAAACTCCGCGCGCAACTCCGCTCGCACCGTCTCCCTTAGGGGAATGAACTTTACCACTGAAAGGTCCAGGTTCTTCTGTCCTGGCCCATAAAGAAAATTTCGCGGCGTGTTGCCGAACGGATTGTCGGGATCGAAAGCCGGATTATTTGGCGTGCCGAGGTTCGTACTATTGATTATTGGTCGCGAAAACACAAACGCCGAAGTGTTGAAATACTGATCGATATCGCCAGTCGTTCGCACACGCTCTGCGCCCGCCGCGAAGTTCGCGCGCTGAATGATAAAGAAATTGGGCGAGTCGATGATCGAAAATGGCGTTCCGGTTTGCAGCGTGAAGATTCCATTAACCTGCCAATTCTTCGCCACATCATAGACAAAGCTGGTCACAAACCGATGCCGTCGATCGTAATCTGATGGACCATAACTCAGTTTCCAGTTAGACTGATCGCCCAGCGTGGGAACGAGCTCATTGATCGGACCACCCGAATAGTAATCAGTCGACTTGCCAAGCGTGTAAGCCGCAAGGAACTGCAACCCGCGACTGAGACGCTTCGTCATGCTGACTTGTAACGAGTTGTATCTGGAATTCGACGACGTCTGGGCCTGCTGAATACCACTCGCAACCATCTTCTGCGTCCCGAGCGCCGTTCCAAGGGGCGCGACGAACACGTTCGCTGCACGGTTGTAGACTGGCTGATTAAGACTCACGATCTGCAACAGCTTCGTGCCTTTTGTGCCTACGTATCCAACCTCGAGCAGATAGTCTTTGAACAGCTCCCACTGAACATTTGCGTTGTACTGTTGCACGTAAGGCGTGCTCAATTCCGGATCGGCATACAGCCCGCTGATCGGCACACCAACGATTGGCGCGAGCGGCGATAACGGCGACGGAATAGCTGGGTTCAACGGGAACGCGCTTGGTTGCGGCACGGGTATGAACGGATCCGCATACGTGCGCAGCAAACCCGGCAGCCCGACCGCGAGCGCGAAGTACGGGTAATTCAAAAGCTGCGTGTTTGCGAAGCGCGCGGAAAATCGATCGTAGTAAATCCCGTAACCGCCGCGCAGGACGAGCGAGCCGGCGTCGTTCAGTCGCAACGCAAACCCGACGCGCGGCGAGACGTTGTTCTTGTCACTCGGAACGAGCGTTGCCGCGACTGTCGGAACTCCAGCAAGCGCGCCACCTTCAGCCTGAACAAATCCGTTTGGTGGACCACCCTGCCGAAGCTGATCGGGAAGAAAATTGACGAAGCGGCCGCGCGTGTCACTCGGAAACCCGTAGAAGTCGTAACGAACGCCGAGATTGAGCGTCAGTGGTCGATTCAACTTCCAATCGTCCTGAAAGAAACCGCTCAGGTCGTTCATCCGCACGGCGCGATCGAACACGCCGGAGCCGATGACTGAGACGCCCGTGCCGGTAAGAAAATCATTGAAGCTCGCGAAAGTGATCTGGCCGCGCGAGAATGCGTTGAAGAAGAAGTTGAGTTGTGAGCGACGGTATTCGCCACCGGCCCGCAGGTTGTGATTAGCGGTAACGATCGAAAGCGTGTCGGCGGCTGTGAATGCATTGATGCGCGACGATTGATCCGCAAACGGCGACGAGCCGAAAGCAAACAAGCCGGTCACGATCAGTGTCGGCGCGCCGGGGAAAAGATTTCGCAACGGGCTGGAAATACCAAGATCCGCCGCTGTGAACGGCTCGTCAGGCGTCGACGTGTTGCGTAGACGCGAGTAACCAACGCGCGCCTGATTCACGAGGTTTTGATTTATGACGTACGTGTCGGTAAGCGAGATGAGCGTCTGGAGTAGAAATAGATCGGCGCCTGCGCCGGGAAGTTGTGTCGGTCCATTGCCCAGCGCCGCGAAGTTAAAGTTTGCCTGCGTCGTCGGGTTATGAGCCGAAAAGTTCTTACTCGAGATCGTGTGGTTGTTGCTCAGCTTCAGATCGAAATTGGCATTGAACTGGTTTTCGGTGAAGCGCGAAATGGCTGAGATCGGTGTCAGTCCTGAAGTCGTCGCGGCTGACGGGATCGCAAATTGGCCGTTCGGCAGCCTCGCATTCAGGAGCGTAACGGCGATCGGGTTCGGAGTGCCTCCGAATGTCTGTTGAAGCGCGACTGCGCTGCGATTGTTATCGCGCAACTGCGGCGGCATGAACGGAAATAACAGACTGTTATTCAGCGACGCGCCGTTCGTTTCTCTCGTGCCCTGGTACGAGCCGAAGAAAAACATTCGATCCTGTACGATTGGACCACCGAGCGTACCGCCAAACTGGTGACGCGTCAGCACCGGCGTCGACTGACTTGCGAGCTTGAGAAAGAAATCGTTTGCGTTCAGCGCCTTGTTGCGAAAGAAGTAATAAGCGTTGCCGTGAAAGTTGTTAGCGCCAGAGCGAGTGACCGCTTCAACGTTGCCGCCCGCGTTGCGGCCTTGTGATGCGTCGTAAAGGCTGGTCTGGACGATGAACTCCTGAAGACTGTCAGATGCAGGGGCAGCGATGTTCGGCGTTGCATTGGTGCCCACGGCGTTGGCGTCGATGCCGTTGATGCGAACGTTGTTGCTGGTGGTGCGCTGGCCGTTGACGGAGATGATCGAGTCGCCGCGCCCGAGCTCCGTGTTGTTTGAAACGCTCGCCGATGTACCGGGAGAAAGAGTCAGAAGCTGCTGAAAATTGCGCGTGGGGAGCGGGAGTTGGCGGATAGTCTGGCCTTCGATCACGCGCCCGATTTGCGATGACTCTTGTTGGACCAACGGCGCGTCAGCGTTGATCGTGACGGTGCTCGTTACGACGGCTGGATCGAGATGGACAGTGATTGAGGTTGTTTGAGTGATGTTGATACGAACGTCGTCCATTTGGACGGTAGTGAAGCCGTTGGCGGTGACTTCGAGTTTGTAGCGGCCGGGCGGGAGAAGGGTGAAGGCGAAATCGCCAGAATCTTTGGTTGTGAGATCGCGGAGTTGGGAGGTGGAGTGACTAGTGAGTTTTACGGTGGCGTTTGGGATCGCGGCGCCGTTGGGATCGCTGATGGCGCCGGTGAGCTGGCCCGTGTCGCCTTGGGGCAGCAACATCAATATGAGCGCCAGGAGGGAAAGCATTGTTAGACAGGATTTACAAGATTATAGGTCGATCGGTTGTGCTGATATAACTTGTTCGAGCGAGCGCAGTGATTGCAATGTTTCTTTGCTCAACGGCGCGTCAATCTCGATTACGGCCATCGCTTCACCGCCGCGTTCACGACGCCCGAGATGAAAGTGACTGATGTTGACGCCGCCCTGGCCCAGTATCGTGCCGATGCCGCCGATGACGCCGGGAACATCATGGTTGCGCGTGACGAGCATGTGGCCGTGCGGTGTCGCTTCGAGATGAAAGCCGTCGATCTCAGTTATACGTCCTTCGCGCCGTTCTCCGCCATACCCAAAGAGGGTTCCGGCCAGACTCTGCGTTGATTGGCCCGTGCTGATCTCAGTGCGAATAGCGGGAGCCATGTCACCGGCCGTGCGCACGTAAGTAGTCGTCACTTTGATGCCGCGCTCTTCGGCGATCAGAAATGCGTTGACGACGTTTACGCGTGCGCTGACGTCGCGCAAGAGCCCGGCGAGAAACGCGCGCGTGACCGGCGCGGCATCCATGTCAACGATCTCACCCGCAAACTCGATCCTCACTTCGCTCACTGCTTTGTCGATGAGCTGCGCCTGAAAACGCCCCAGACTCTCCGCGAGCTTCACGTATGGCTGGACCAGATTGAACTCCTTGATCCCGATTGCAGGCACGTTCACCGCGCCGCGCAAAACGCCGGTCAACAGATAGTCGCGCATTTGTTCCGCGACCGTGAAGGCAACACCCTCCTGAGCTTCTTTCGTTGAGGCGCCGAGGTGCGGCGTAACGATCACCTGATCGAGCTGCAGCAGCTTGTGATCGGAAGGCGGCGGCTCCTCGCTAAAAACGTCGAGCGCCGCGCCTGCAATTGCGCCGCTCTCGATAGCTTCGTAAAGCGCGTCTTCGTCAACGAGACCGCCGCGAGCACAGTTGACGATGCGTGCGCCCTTCTTCATCTTGCTGATTGCTTCACGATCGACGAGGCCACGTGTTTCAGGCGTGAGCGGAGTGTGAACGGTGAGAAAGTCTGCGCGCGCGTAGACGTCATCGAGCGGCGCGAGCTCAATTTCGAGATCGCGCGCCTGCTCGGGCGCGATGAACGGATCGTAAGCGACGATCAGCATGCCCATCGCGCGTGCGCGTGAGGCGACCACGCGTCCGATGCGACCGAGTCCGACGATTCCGAGCGTCTTGCCCTGAAGCTCAACGCCGACGAATTTTTTGCGATCCCAACGTCCTGACTTCAGACTGCTGCTCGCTTGCGGTATCGAGCGCGCGAGCGCGATCAGCATCGCGATAGTGTGCTCGGCTGTCGTGATCGTGTTGCCGTCAGGCGCGTTCATCACGACGACACCGCGGATCGTCGCTGCTGTAACGTCGATGTTGTCGACGCCGACTCCCGCGCGTCCGATCACGCGCAGGTTGTTGGCCGCGTCGAGAAGATCCGCGGTGACTTTTGTCTCGCTGCGGACGATGAGTCCTTCACAATCTTTCAGTGCAGTTTGTAATTCGGAGAGCGCGAGCCCGGGTCGTTTCTCGACGCTGAAACCGGCGGAGCGGAGTGGTCCCAGTCCGCTCTCGCTCACATCATCCGCCACGAAAATTTTTGCCGTCATTATGGTCGCGTATATTAGCCGCAAAAAGGCACAAAAAGCACAAATGAGAAAAATTCTATAAAACGCGCCCACGCTGAAGTAATATTTTGTGCTTTTTGTGCCTTTTTGCGGCTAAGGAGACTTTGATGGAGATTCTCGTTTATCGACCCGGCACACCGAAGATTATCGAAGGCAAGACTGTGGACGACCTGCCCGAACTGCTGAAGGACAAGTCGGCAGTGATCTGGGTTGACATGGAAAAGCCAACTACAGACGACGAACGTGTGCTGTTAGACGTCTTTAAATTCCATCCACTAACCGTGGAAGACTGTCGCGAGAATCGCCACTACCCGAAGATCGAAGAGTTTCACGATTACATCTACTTCATCGTACATGGCGTGACGGCCGACACGAGTCCCGATCGCTTCAACACGATCGAGCTCGACGGATTTCTCGGTCCGAACTACGTCATCACTTATCACCACGACATGTTTCGCAGCATCAACAACGTGAAGCAATTGCTGCGAACGACACCGGTGGCGTGTCAACGTGGTCCGGCATTCCTGCTGCACCAGATTCTGGACCAGGTGGTCGACTTCTACTCGCCCGTGCTCGACGATTTCGACGATCGCATCGACAAACTCGAAGACGATATCTTCACACTCAGACGGCCCAACAATGAAATCCTTTCAGAGATCATGGATCTGAAACGCAGTGTGTTGCGTCTGCGACGCATCTCGGGCAAACAGATGGACATCCTGCATCGCATGAGTCGCGGTGAGTTTGCTTTGATACAGGAAGACATGCGGCCGTTCTATCGCGACGTTTACGATCATCTCGTGCGCGTCGTCGATCTGGCAGATAGTTATCGCGATCTGATTAGCGGGTCGCTCGAGGCTTACTTGTCAGTGGTGTCGAACCGTCTGAACGAGATCATGAAAGTGCTCACGATCTTCTCGGCCGTTATGCTGCCCTTAACATTCATCGCCGGTGTTTACGGAATGAACTTCGACAACATGCCCGAGCTGCATTCAAGATACGGATATTATGGGGTGTGGATAATCATGGCCGTCGTGGCCGTCGGCATGTTGCTGTTCTTCAAGAGGCGTGGCTGGATTGGCGGCAGCTCGAGCAAAGAGGAAACGCCGGAAAGCTGATCACACCGGATCCGCGTCTTTCTTCTCCTCTGCATCATCAAACGCGCCATCAGGACTGGGCATGTCCGCGTCGTCAGACGTATCTTTCACCGAACCTTCATTCTCTTCGAGGTCCTGCAACGTCTCTTTGCTGGTGGCGTCTTTGCCAATCGATTCTTTACGCTCCATGGTTCGCTCCTAAAAGATTCTTAATACGATCGAAACAACTACCGCGGCATAAACGCCAGCAACGAGATCGTCAAACATGATTCCCATGCCGCCGTCGAGATCCTGCAACCGGTTTGCAGGATACGGCTTAACGATGTCAAAAAAGCGAAAAAGTATAAACGAAAGAATGACTGCGCCCGTGGACCAGCGCGCGAAGAGTGTCAACGGAAACAGGGCGATCATCTGACCGGCGACTTCATCAACAACTACTTTGCCCGGATCTTTTCGATCCGACAGTTGCTCAACCCTCGAACCGGCCCATATCCCCGCGAACGTAACAGCCAGAATTGCAACGACGATCCCGAGCGGATTCGCGCGCAGCAACAACCAAAATATTCCCACTCCAACTAACGATCCGAACGTCCCTGGCGCCAGCGGCAAATATCCGACGCCACACGTCGCAATCGCCAGCGCCAGATAATCAGTCGGCTTTATCCGTGTCATCCGTGGTTGATTCTACTCGATGCGAACACGATCGGTACTACCACGTCCGAAAGTTTCCGGATGATACATCTCCTCCGCTTTGGTTGGTGGGACCACAAAATCTCCGAGTGTCGTCGCGCGGGCCACGTAAGAATAGTTGTACACACCTTCCCATAATAGCGAGGCAAAGGCTTCAGTCCGTTCATCGCGCAGGTTCTGATGTTCGAACCATTCCGGTCTCCACCGCCACCAGCCGTAACCGTATGAACGGCTGCCGTACTCAACCACACCCGTTGGTTTCGGATCCTGTGGGATGCTCTGTGTTGCTGACAGCGTTGGGTTGAGCGTCTCAAAGCCCGCCGGCAAAGGATCTACTAAAGCGACGTGATAGCGACGCGTTGGAGCGACCATTATCAGCCGCACTCGCACGCGCGCACCGGCTTTGATGTGCCACTTCCCTTCGGCATCGCGCGTAACGTCTTTCGGATCGTCAACTGCTTCGTAACTGCGTTCCACCGTGAAGCCATAATCAGCGGGCTTCAAGTTGAGATCGCTGGGCGCGTAATTCATGCTGACGCGATAGTAAAGCCGGCCTGTTCCCTCTTTGCTGAGCACAAGGTCCGGCGCGGTTTGTTGAGTGAGATAACGCATCGGCACGTTCACTTGCTGCCGGTCGGTTGAGCGCCCGCGAAACGCCTGTTCTCCGGCGAAGCGCTCACCGAGCCACGCGCGCGCTACAAAGTCGGGAGTCACTTTCTCAAAAGTTTTGAAATAGCGATCGAGCGCCAGCAGAATAAAAACATTCTCCTGTGTATTCTCCCAGCGCCCGCGCGTACGGTGGGCGAGGAGGCCGCGCACAATCTTTGGAATCAGGTCGCTACTCGGCTGGTCCACGATGAGGGCCTCCAGGATCACTCCATCGGCGCGCCGATCGGAATTCAGCAAGAGATAGTCCCCATCGCCATACGAAGAGACAAAGTGGGCTGTGCCTGCCGTTTCGATGACACGATTGTTCAGCAGGTGACGAATCGCGGCTACTTCGTTACTGGAATTCGCATCGCTTGAAAGCACTGACAACAACCAACCGATCGACTCGAGCGACAGCGCCTCCAACCCGGCTTCGGCAATCAGGTTTCGCGCGCGAGTCGCGTCGCGGTCGCCCATCTGCGCGCGCACGTAGAGCGCGTAAGCAACGATTGCCCGTCTTGCTTCCACACTGTAGTGAGAAGGAATGTGTGATTCGATGTTTCGCAGATACTGCTGCGCTGTATCGAATGTCGCTTTCGGCACATCGAACTTTTCCTGCTTCGCACGCGCGAGGGCGTGCGCGACGTGAATGCTTAGATAGGGCCACGATTCGTTGCCGCGTTGCCAGAAACCAAAACCGCCGTCCTCGTTCTGCATTCCCTCTAAGCGCTTCAGATCGCGCGTCACAGCCGCTTCCATTGCTTGGGGCGACGGCAGATCTTTCGCTTTGAACGCCGTGAGCACACCGCGCAGCGCCGCGATCGTGATGATGCGAGAAGCCAATTGCTCCGAGCATTCGTAAGGATAATTGGTGAGATAGATGACGGCGTCCGTCAACGCTTGCAGTTGTGTTGACGACGTTTCAATCTCCAGGCCGCCAAACTGCGGAAAGACGTTCGCCGGCGCTTTCACTGGTTGATTGATCGCGCCGCTGTCGATTTCGCCGTAAGTTGAGAACGCTTCCGTAGTAGCGGGAGTCCACACCGGCAATTCGACCTCGGCAGCATCGGACCAACGACCTGACACCGCGCCGATCTGAAAGCGCGCAGTACCCGCTTTGACTGCTGCCGCAGGAATCCGAACTTCGACTCGATCGTTGGCAGGCACAGTCACCCGGCGACCGGCGGTGTTCGATTGATCGGCTAAACTGGCGTTCGTCGCACGCACGGCAACGTCGACCGCCATCGGTGCGTTGGTTTGGTTTTGCAAGACGATCGGTAACTCGAATCGATCGCCAAAGTTCAAAAAGCGCGGGGCCGATGGCCGCGCCATCAAAGGCAGCCGCGCAGTAATCGCCGATTCGCCTGAGCCGAATTGAGTGCCACCAGCAACGGCGACAGCCATCACTCGATAACGCGTCAGATTGTCAGGCAATTTCACCTGCACGTGCGCGCGACCATTTACATCAGTTCGCACGGAGGGGGCAAAAACGGCGAGAGCGTTGAAGTTCTGGCGCAGAGCAATTTGTCCTGCGTCCGGGGTTTCTTCCGCCTCACGGTTTCTGCGTGCCCTTCCTCTTCCGCTATCAGTGACCATCACCGTAGCCGTAGCTGTAGCCATGTCCATGTATCCGCCGCCACCCGCGCCCCCGCCATAACCGAACCCAACGCCAACGTCTGAAATCTGAAGATGTACTCGCGAATGGTAGTCAACGACGCTTGCTTCTCGATCACTATAGAAAACCGAAAGCGGATCACTGAGCTTATAATCAATCAGCGCCAACACCGACTCATCCACCACGACTACCGCCACTTCGCTGTTGCCAACCCGCCTACCGCCGGCATCTTTAACCTCGACATCGACGACTGTGCTGGCGGCCGGCTCAAGAGCTTTCTCACGCGGCGCAGCGGTGACATTCAATCTTCGCGAGAGAGGCGGAATCGACAGGTTGATCTCACCACTGGCGAAGGCGGGCTGGGGTGTTTCCGCTTCGGCATTCAATTGAAGTGTTTCACTCTTGCGAGCTTCCGCGCCAATCAGGTCGACCTGCACATGAACATTCGGCGTCCACGCCTCTTCGATCGGCAGGCGCAAAGTGTAGGTTGGACCATCCATACGAAAGCGCTGGGCCCTGAGGATTCCGGAGCGTCGCAAAGTCATCGTCGCCTCGGCCGGATAAAACGGCGCCTGCACTAAGATCTGCGCCGTATCGCCGGCCTTGTACTCCTTGCGATCCGGGATCAACTCTACCTCCGCCTTTTCAACCCCACGATCCGGAGGCTGCTTGCCACCAGCAACCCACAAACTCAGCTCGCTTTCATTCGCGCGACCCTGGGGGTCGTGAATTGTGGCCGTGACGCGATACCGGCCGCCGTCTTTCGACGTGAACGTGCACGGAACGGCGTCGTTGGTCGAATGAACGACACAATCCTGTCGCTTCGATTCAACCTCTTTCCACTCGCCTGCAACTTGCTTCCAGTCTAAAAAGACCGCATTCATCTTCACTTGCTGATTCGCGATTTCTTTGCCATCAAGATCAGTCACGATTGATTGCACAACGAGGGGCTCTCCCGGCTGCACAAACACCTTCTCGCTCTTTAGGCCAACGTACAGACTCGCTGGATGGACCAGCATCGACGTCTCCGAGCTCCAGCTCTGCCGATTTACATCCTTAACGCTGGCTTCTGCGACTAGTCTTGAAGGCCGAGACGGATTAATCGAATCAAAGTCGATACGCAAACGATGTTTGCCGCTCGCGTCAGTGCGGCCGGTGAAGGTCTCGGTGTTATCTTCATCCTCACTTTCACTCTTCCACCACGGGATCCATTTTCCAAACGTGTAATCGTCTCGATTTGGCGGCGTGAAAGTCGTCGGCGCTGCGACGACCCTCCATTCGACTTCTGTATTTGCCAAACCGCCGCCCGCGAAGTAACTCGCCATTACTGAAACATCAGCCCTGTCACCGACAAATATCGGGCCCTCAGTCTCATTTTTCGCGGTCACTTCAAATTCAGGCCGGCGGAATTCCAGCACTTCGAAATAGTGTTCGAAATTCTCTTCGGAGAAAGCCTTCATCGTGCTTCCGGCCTTGAACTTTATCGTCGCGCTCCCCAGGTTCATGTTAGCGGGAAGTTTGAACGCCGCGTCGAATCCGCCGAAGGCGTTGGGCGTTAGCACTCCTTTCTTGACTTCCTTCTCTTGTGAGTCTTCGATCACGTAATTCACGGTTTTGATCGCACCGTTCAATGGACCAACATCGCCGCCACTGCCCGCGCCCATGCGACGAATCCAGCCTTTGATGTGCACCTCTTCACCGGGCCGGTAGAGTTGTCGATCGTCAAAGACATACCAAAGCAATTCATCTGGCTGCGGCTTCTTGTGCCACGAGCCTTTATCAAGCCACCAGTTGTCTGGGTTTTCCGGAAGTATCGCCACATCGTTGCCACGACGCGCAACCAAAACGCTGACTTCAGAATCGGACGTGGGCTTCAACGGAAGACTAGCTAGCCCGTTTGCCTGAGTGACGCCGGAAACGTTCGCGGGAAGGATTTCCATCTTCACGTCTCCCAGCGGTGTTCCATCAACGAGCGAATTGGCCCAACCAACCAATTGATTGTTATCAACAAAAGCATCGAGCCCGATTTTGGTAGATTGCACCCAACACACAAGCGGGCCTTGAAAACGGTCACTGGCCGGCGTGATCGACTCGATGTCGATTAGAGCTTGACCAAGACCGTCCTTGAACGCGGGCTCCAGGTCAATTGCAGTCTCAATCATGTCGTTTGGAGAGTTCTTCAGCTCGATCTGTTTCGAATAAACCAAACGACCGGGCAGAATTGCTTTCCCCGCAGCAACGGAATCACCCCGGTTGTTATAGCGTAGTCGTCTGTATGTTTGATATGTGATCCAGTCGGCTGGTTCGACTGCGTAAAGGTTTACCTTCACCGTTTGATAGTTCACTGTGTAAAGCGTGAGTTGACGTGGTCCATCCGGTTCGAGGACGGCAAAGCCACCGCCTGACAGGAAGATCGTGGGATTAGCAGGTCCGACTCTGAACTCCAGAGTTTGATCTTTGCCAAGCTGCTGGCCAAAGACGTCTTTGATGGATTTGTCTAAAGTAAGTTTGAAAGATGTTTCCGGCGTTTTGTTTCCATAGATAATCAGACCGTTGCCCACGATCCCTGAGCTCAGTCCCTCAATCGCCGGTTGAATCTGCACCTGCGATTGCTGAAAGGCGGTCGCATCGATTGGATTGTTGAATTCAATTCGCCACTGATCGATCGGGTTGCATTGCTTGAGGTAACCGCATTCAGACTTCGTAACCTTGAGCGGTCCAAAAGTGGAAAAGGAAAACTCTTTACCGTCGTTAGTTGTACGTGGTCCTTCCATCGATGGCGTTCCGGGCCCTATTGCCACCGTGATGTGGGCGTCGGCGGGCAAAGTATCGATTGCGCGAAACGCAAGCCAGCGGTCTTTCTCGGCGTTCTTTCTCAACTCTTTTACGCTCTGATCGGCTTCGATCTCTTCATTCGTTGCGAGTCGTAAAGGCAGTTGAGTATTCCCTGCCGTTACTTTGATTGACTTCAACACCGCCGCCGGATCGATTCGCTGGTCTAACTCGACAAACATCAGAGTATCCAACCGTTGCGGCGTGTTGGCGTCAGGGTATGTTTTCTTCACTGTTGGAGCAGGCGTTGTGAAGGTCCAGATCTTCGCACTGTTGAGGGTTCCACCGATGGCTGATTTGGTTCCCGCCGGTACGGAGACGGAAAACTGAGTGGCCATCGGAAAGCGCACGTCAGGTTCGAACAGCAGCGTTTGTGTTCCAATCCAGCGCCATTTTCCCGGTGGCTCCGGTGCGAGCTTTACCGGAACATATTTAGCGGCTTCTTCCTGCGAAGTGATCGCGATCATCGGCTGCGAAAATGTGATGCTCAGGCTTGGCGCTACGGGCATGTCACCTTCGGGTGAGTAGCGAATGACTTCGAGTGGTCCCACAGTCGATGACTTAGGAGGGACCACCTCGTTCGCGGCGGGAAAGGGCTGCATCACCGTGACGCCGGTTCGTGGTGGTGGCAATGACTGCTCACGCCATGCGAAGTCTGTTTCGTCGCCAGTCTCACTCTTGATTGGCGGGAGACGTTTGAGAACCGCTTCTGTCTCGGCGTTTGATAACGAAGTCGACGGAGCGAGGTTCGTTGTTGGAAGCACTTCTGGCTGGTCCGTTCCTTCACTCAAACGAAAGCGCAGGCCTTCATCCTCATCGGCGGTGTTCTGCTGGACTATCGTGGATGCGTTACGTGCCGAGACGCCGGGAGTTGATGCAATTACAAAACAATAGATCAGTAGCAGCGAGACAAACTGTCTCCTCGGGAGAGTCATTGAGGCAATGCTCCTTTATTAGGATAAGACAGCTAAAGCAATCAGGAAGTGGGAGACGAACCAGACCACATCAAGGATCGATGTGTGCGCTTAGACGCATTTGGTGGGGATTGGGTTCACTCGTTGATCCAAAAATTTCATGTGCAGTTACAGCAAGGCACAAAGTTAAGAAAACACTTGTGCCTTTTGTGTTCCTCTATGTGCCTTTTGTGCACTAAATTATTCGCCCGACAAGATCGTACTCGTGTCCCTCGGTGATCTCGACGTTCACCATCTCGCCGTTCTCCGGCAACATGCCGTCAGGCACGTCGTTAATCAACACACAGCCATCGATGTCCGGCGCCTGCGTCTCCATTCTTCCCTGCCACAGCAGCTCGCTTTCTTTCGACTCGCCTTCGAACAACACGCGCACGACTTCGCCAACGCGCGCGCGATTCTTTCGTCGCGAGATCTTCGCCTGCTCTTTCATCAGACTGTTGCGACGTCGCGCCGCCGTGCGTTGCGGAACTTTGTCAGACAAGTCGAACGCGGGTGTGCCTTCCTCGTCCGAGTAAGTGAAAACGCCAACGCGATCAAACTCAACGCTCTTGATGAACCCCAGCAACTCCTCGTAATCCTTTTCAGTCTCGCCGGGAAAGCCGGAAATAAACGTTGTCCGCACGGCGATTCCCGGAACTCGCTTGCGAACACGTTCGATCAGTCGCTCCAGACTTGCGCGATTGCCGCCACGCTTCATCAGTTTCAGAACGTTCTGCGATGCGTGCTGCAAAGGCATGTCGAGATACTTCACCGCCTTGGGCTCTTCCGCGATGACGTCGAGAAAAGCGTCGCTGATGTGCGTCGGGTAGGTGTACATCACGCGCACCCACTCGATCCCATCGACGTGCGACAGCTCGCGCAATAAACGAGCAAGCGCATCCGGCTTGCCGAGATCCTCGCCGTAGCGTGACGAGTCCTGGGCCACAAGGATGATCTCTTTCACACCTTCTTCAGCAAGCTGGTGCGCCTCGGCGATGATCGATCCGAAGCGACGGCTGCGAAAGTGTCCACGCATCTGTGGAATGAAACAGAAGGCGCACGGGCGATCGCAGCCTTCGGCAATCTTCACGAACGCATAATGTGACGGCGTTGCGAGTATGCGCGGAGTTGACTCGTCGTAGAGATAAGTCGCGCTCTGATTTCCAAGCGGGACGACCGGCAACGACCGCGTGTTCGTCTTTGGATCGCAAACGGCGAGGATGTCATTGATCTGATTCGTGCCGATGAACGCATCGACTTCCGGTATCTCGGCTTTCAACTCGTCGCGATAACGCTCAACCAGACAGCCGGCAACTATCAGTCGTTTCGCCTGGCCGTTAGACTTGAGCTGAGCGGCTTCGAGGATCGTGTCGATCGATTCCTTTTTCGCTGAATCGATGAATCCGCACGTGTTAACTACGACCGTGTCAGCATCTTCCGCATTCGACGTGATCTGATATCCGTGGTGCTTTAGCTGTCCCATCATCACCTCGCTATCGACGAGGTTCTTCGGGCAGCCGAGGCTAATAAATCCGACTTTCTTCATCCGTGTCTATCTGTGTCCCCTTCCAGTGCAAACAGCGCGCGCTCGACTTCTTTCCTCTCGATCGCCGAAAGCTTCTGCCCACCAAAACGCACGCGGTTGTAAGCGCGCGTGATAACCATCACGTCATTCGATCTCAACGTGTTCGCAAATTCGAGCGGCGTCAGGTGCTTGTCGCGCGCGACGCCACGCTGCTCCATCAACGAAACCAAACGCTCGTAAAACTGAACGTTCGAATAATTACGTCCATCCGCCGCCGCGCGGTCCATCCCGCTGCGTGTCCAAGCCCAGATCCGTTTGCCATAGAAAATAAGCAATAGCGCGAGTGCAAGCGCTGTGACGCCGGCTACAACTGCGAGCACGTTACGATTCAAGTAACGGCTCATCGTATTGAGCATGTTTGACGCTATCCGCCCGTAATCGAAAATGCGATTGTGTAGCGACGTGGCGAGCGAGCGCTGCTCCTGTTTGTCATAACCGACTACATATTGAACCCACAGTAGCTCGAGTGCTTCACCGTATTTTTGCAGTTGCGCCGTGAACCCTGTCCGGACGGGCTCGGTGCGTCCGGCAGGCGGCGTCGGATCGAACGTGACCCATGCCCCTGTATCCGGAAAATAAACTTCGACCCACGAGTGAGCATTGAATTGACGAACCGTGTAGGCGTCTGCGGCGTCGTTGTACTCACCCGCCGTAAAACCATTGACGAGACGCGACGCAATGCCGTGAGTGCGCAACAACATAACCATCGCACTCGCAAAATACTCGCAATGACCGGCCTTCACGTTGAAAAGAAAATCTGCAACCGGATCTGGTCCGCTCGCCTTCATGTCGAGCGAATAAGCGTACTCGCGCTGAAGATACGACTCGATCGCTTTCGCCGCGTCGTAACGATTGTTCGCATTTGCGTGCAGGATGATCGTCGTGGCCAGTGGTCCAATGCGCGGATCGAGCCGCTCAGGTAATTGCAGGTAACGATAGTAAGGCACCGGCAGCGGCCGCAGATCGTTGCGCAGTTGATCCATGCGCGGCTCGGTCGTGTCGGAGAGCGCCTTGTACATGAGCCGCTCGAAATCGTGGCGGCGCGACTGCACCGCTCCTTCTTCGTCAACACGGACGAACGGCAAGTCTCCCTGAAGCGCAACTACGCGCGGCGCCGCGAAGAGCACGGAAGATTCCAACGGCTCGAGAAAGAACGTTTGTGTTGTCAGGCGATGGAGCGCTTCAGTTGTATCGACTTTGAAGAATCCGCCCTTTTCGACGATCACGTCTAACTGTCGCGCCTGCGGTGATTTCCTCCAGGCGGAACCGGTGAACTCGTCGAGCGCAACGCCACGCCAGCGTAAGTCGCGTAGCGGTTGTGTCTCGTCGACGCGGACACGCATGACGACGCCGTCGGTCATCTTCAATTGCCCGATCTGACCGAGCGTGACGTTTTCAGAAAAGCCGCTGAACTTCTGGAGTGGACCACCGCTGCGTGTTAACGCCGCTGCACCGGATCTTGGCGCGATTAAAAATAGCGGGAGCGCGAGTATGAAGATCAAAAGCAACAACGTTACCGCGACAAACGGCAAGCGCGCGGCTTCGGTGGTGCGCCAAAAACGTTGACCGGACTTTTTGAAGACGCGCGAATCGGGCGGCACGAGCAGGCGCGTTTCTGTTGGAGCGAGAGAGCGTCGTGCTTTTTGTATCTCAAATGCAGTGACAGCCGACAGACCACACAACAAGTAGAGCGTGAGTGTGCCGAGGAATACAGGACTAAAACTCAGGCCCGCTGCGAGCAGGACTTCGAAGAACGAGATCAGGTAGAGAAAGACCCAGTCGCGATCTTTCTTCACTTGCAAAAGTTTTACTGCCGAGAGAAAGACGATCAGGTGCGCGAGCGCGGTGACGCCTAATCGCTCCGTCGGTTCGCCGAGCGCTTTCTGGTAGTTCCAGTCGACATAGAACAGCGGGATCGAGAGGAGCACGATTCCGAGTCCATAACGTTCCGGCAACTGCCACTTCGTATTCTCGAGCAGCCAACTCCCGATCATCACGACCAGGAACACGAGCGACAACCCAACGCTCAATCCTCCCGCGAGGACAAGCGCCAGCATCGCCACCGCGATCATGGCGTAAGAAAATGCTCGAAAATACGTCCCAAAACTCATATTGCTATTTGAGTCGTTTCGAAATCCTTATCCACAGATTACGCAGATTAATGGCATCTGTGTAATCTGTGGATGGATTTGTTAACGCTTAACTTTTATCTCATACACGCGCGGCCAGAGCTTGCCCGTGACGATCAATTTATCGCTAGCCTGGTCGTACGCAATTCCATTCAACACCGCTTCCGGATCGAGTTGCTCGGTATCGGGCATCAGCCCCGTCAAATCGATCCACGAATTCACGCGCCCGCTCTGCGGATCGATCGTGGCAATCCGGTTCTCGTGCCAGACGTTCGCATAAATCTCGCCCTTCACAAACTCCAGCTCGTTTAGCTCCCTGATCGGCTGGTTTCGGTCTGTTACGTTTATAGTCCTCGTCACTCGAAAATTCGCCGGGTCGATAAACCTGATGCTCGGGGTTCCGTCACTCAGTATCAGCGACTGGCCGTCCGTCGTCAGTCCCCAGCCCTCGCCCTGGTAATTGAATTGTCCCAGACGATTAAACGTCTGCGCGTCGTAAATAAAACCGAGATTGTGCTGCCACGTGAGCTGGTAAACCTTTCCATTTAGCTGCGTGATGCCTTCCGCGAAATAAGGCTCGGGCACGTTAACTTTCTGCAGCACTTTGCCGCTTTCGAGCTCGACGCGACGGAGGCTCGAGAAGCCTTCCTGACCTGTGCTTTCCAGCAGTTTGCCGTCCATTAGGATTAGCCCCTGCGTGAAAGCGTTGCTGTCATGGGGCCAGATATTGACGATTTGATAGCCGTATTTCGGGGCTGGACCGTTCGCCGGAGTCGCAGTCGGTTTGCTATTACTGCCAGTGGGCTGGCATTGAAAACAAGACAGCGCCAGCGCAAGCACGGCTATGAGCTGCAGTTTGAGCGTCAGTGACATACGGGCATTCTATCGTTTTTGCGTTGTTTGCGCCTTTTGCGGCTAATCGGAAATGAGGACGGGGTTGTCCTGGTAGCGTTTTTCGAGATATGCGGTGAGCCGTTCGCGATCCTCGTCAGACATCTGTTGAATACTCACGCCGAGAAGCCACTTCTTCTTCCCTTCCTCACCGGTGCGCTCGGAGGTAACGATCTTGACGACGGCTTCTGCCGCACCTTCGGGCAAGTCGACGCGGACAAACAAAAGCCCGCCTGTCCGCGACAGTTCAGCTTCGGAAAAGCGAGTGCCGACGAGGGAAAGCTGCATCCCAAACTTGCTGATCGTTTCGCAATGACCGCGCGAAGGCTGGGAATACGAGACCTTGCCGGCCTCTCCGTCGATCAGGGATATCGCGGCAGGTATGTGGACGTAAAAACGAGGGCCACGACGGCGGTTTCGCACCTGTTTTGGCTTCTCGGACGGCGTTCGTTGATGTGTGCTGAGCGGGTCGAATGCTTTGAAGACGAGTCCACAGTTGTTGCAAAGCAGCTTGCGGAGCCCAAACATCCGTAAAAAGAAGACCGCCTCATCATAATCGCGCTGGATCCGCTCACTCTGGCACCTCGGACACTGCATACCGGTCCATTCTAGCAGTTCGGTATCGAGCCCTGCGCTATAATGGCGCCGATGAAAGATGTGAACAGAGTCGAAGCCGGGGAAGATCTCGATCCCGTTATCGAGACGTACAAGAAAGGCGTTGACGTCACATTGATTCGAGAAAACCTGCGCCTCACAGTAGATCAGCGTTTTCAGCAGTTAATGAAACTACAGCAATTCGCTGAAGACCTTCGCAGCGCCAAAAGAAAGGCTCGCGAAAAGTGACTGACTTCAACGCACTGCTCCGTTTACTGGTCGAGAATAAAGTTGAATTCATCATTGTAGGCGGTGCTGCTGCAACCGCTCACGGTTCGGCTCGGCTGACTCTCGATCTTGACGTTGTTTATAGGCGAACAACAGAAAACATTACGCGCATGGTTGATGCCCTCAAGTCGATCCAGCCTTATCTTCGGGGTGCCCCACCTGGGCTACCGTTTGACTGGAGTATGCTGACCATTCAAAAGGGACTGAACTTTACGCTGGTAACTACCTTAGGCGCACTCGATCTGTTGGGCGAGATAGTGGGCGGCGGGGGTTATGAGCAGTTGCGGCCTGAGACAATTGAAGTCGAGATCGCAGGCGTAACCTGCCTGTGCCTCAATCTGGATCGTTTAATTATGGTAAAGCGCGCTGCAGGCCGGCCTAAAGACCTCGAAGTAATCGCTGAGCTACAGCAGATCCGCGATGAGACGCATCAGTAGCAGCCTCCCGCTTTCCTGCATCCTCCGGTGCACGTCTTTCGTAGATCACCGGCAATGGAAATAATTAACCTACTCGGATCGACGATGGGCCTCGGTTTGGTGTCGGGGCTGAATCTCTACGCGACCGTTCTCACCGTCGGGCTCGGGATTCGTCTCGGGCTGATCACGCTCAATCCGGAGATGTCGGGGCTCGCGGTGCTGGCGAGTCCTTACGTGCTGATTGCCGCGGGTGTGATTTACCTGATTGAGTTTTTCGCCGACAAGATTCCCTGGGTCGATAGCATTTGGGATAGTGTCCACACGTTCATACGACCGCTCGGTGCGGCGGTAATTGGCGCGGCCGCCATCGGC
>JADMIO011107758.1_pt1 | contig 40093 bp, 36 predicted proteins | sample 8958161 | NCBI WGS metagenome assembly JADMIO01 (sample SAMN16585339, study PRJNA669376) | soil metagenome | isolation source: Crop rotation soil | place: USA: Cullars Rotation, Alabama | collected 2011
GCCGCGACTTCAAGTCACGTGAATTCCAAGCTTCGGATCCCACTGTGCTGGAAAGGTCGATCAATGAACTGCTCCATCGCCGTCGGAGGGATAAGGGTTTCCTGCTCGGCATTAATTAGGCTAATTACGTATAGAAGGATCATCAAGAGGAAGATAAAACTGACGCCGACCAGGCAGCTCTCGATCCTTGAGAGTTTAATTCGGGCCTTAACTTGAAGCGCCCAAACTATGCACCCTATGATCGCGCCCAGGACAACCCCGGCGATCAAAAAATAAGGAACGGCCATGAGTTGAAAAGCCCCTCCATAAGGGACATAACCCATCCTCAGTTTGTTGTGGATGGCGTCGCCCACTAAAAATAGCGGCGCGCCAATGAGGCCGCCTAAAATCCCACGAAGTAGAAACCGCGAAAATTTCATCAACTATTAAGCCCACGAAATTGACCAGCCGCAATTCAATATGCATCAGCGACGCGACGGTAATAGTCGAAAAATCATCCAGACCAGGGCTAGCTGCGCCGAAGTAGTCAATTATGCCGAGCGTGAACAAATCGCTGGGCACACCCTTTTCTAGGTGGAACCTTCTTAAGTAAAACTGGTAATTAGGAAAGCGAGTTTGAGCTAGTTGTAATTCATGATGCCGGCGCTCGCGGTAAATCCGACGCCAAAGCCAACCACCATCGTCGGCCCGGTCCAATCATCTTTCTCCGCTAACATAAAGCCGGTCGAAGCGCTCGACAGGTTGCCGTAGTTTTTCAGCACTTCATAAGAACCCTGCACCTTTGTTGAGTCGGTTTCCAGGTGAAGCTGCGAGCAGACACCATCGAGTATCTTCTTGCTGCCGGTATGAATTAAGCAGTCGTCGACCTGTCCCATGTTCGAGACCGGTGAGTCTGGATGCTCGAGCACGTTGTTGACAGTCGTCACTGCGTAATGCGCACCGCGCGCAGGTACCGTTGAGCGCATGAAGTATTGAGGACGACCTTTTAAGTGCGGATGAGAGCTGTGACTGGTCATGGTCAACAGATCCGCATCGCCCGTTTCTTCGTTGGTTAAGTGAGAAATCGGTCCGAAGCTTGGTTTCCCTTCTTCGGTGCCGACCAATAAAGCTACCGCGCCATCACCGAACAACATTGACTGGATGACGAAGGTGGTATCCAACCTTTTCTCTTCAAACTGGGCCTCATTAAGTTTCTGCTCCTTCCTCAATCTAAGGATTTCGCGAAAACCGTGGTATTCGTCGCGTAAGAGCGGTGCGACGTAGGGAGTGTGTGCTTCTGCCATAAGTACTATTGCCAATTTGCCCGGATTCGCGGCCAGGTACCATTGAGCAACTTCTACGGACTTGAGTAAGACTGAACAACCCTGCGCCTGCATGCTGACAGTGCGTAGGGATCTTGATAAGAGGCCATGAGTTTTGCCCATTACCTCGGAGGCTAAACAAGGAAGCATCTGATCGGGAGTATTGGTTGCAGCAACAAGCAGGCCTACGCGGGAGGGATCACCTTGCCATTTCTCGATGCATCCCTTGGTCGCCTTTACCGCGAGGTCAGTGGTGGAGCTGCTGGCATGCATCGATTTTCCGGCCAGGAAATCGGGATAATTTTCCATCACCGAATATCGTTGCTCGACGCCCAGCGAGTTCAGTGTCGTAATCAACTCCGGCGACAACTTATGCATGAGCGCGGTGGTCAAATCCGTAGTTTGATAAACGTGCGGTGGAGTCGAGGTCGCTGCTGAGAGTAGGTTAATCATTGATTTCTCCCGGGGGACGCAGGAGCCAGTTAAGCCAGCTACATGCCTTGAAAAAATACTTTTGTTCGCTGCTTTCTTATCAATGCGTGTGCCAGCCAGTACTTACGAACTGAAAACAACGCAAGTGAAGAAATAGTGAGGGTTATGCGGCGACTTTTGGGCGACGAAAAAATACTGGGTCTTTGAGCGACTGGTTAGCAGGTATCCAGTTCGGCCGCCAAGATCGAGGGCGGTTGGGAAATTACAAAAGTTTGTGAGCGAAATGAGGGCTATGCAAGTGTTTTTGCAAATAATCGATCAGAAACGCCTTTTCCTGCCGGAATGGCACTTAAGTATCCACCTGTGTAGTTCGTAACCAGTGATTTGACAGCGATTCAGTGATTCGGCTTTGCACAAAAAGTCTCTGTTGTGTGGTCGCGGAGCGATCTCATTAACACCGTGGCTTTAGCCCGGTGATCTGGTAAATCATCATTCGGGACCGCAACCGTTTCAACGGTTTGCTAGGGCGACGCGAGAAACCGTTAAAACGGTTAAAGAAATCGGAGCACTTCTCGTGTCACCGGGCTAAAGCCACGGTGTTAATGAGACCGGTCCGCGCGCGAACTGTTGCTTGACTACTGTAAACAGTATTAGCCGCACCTCCGACCTTTTGTGCAAAGCCCAGTGATTTAGTGATTTGAGGGATTGAAGTATTGAGCGCATTCCCCGGCTCCAATCACTGCAATCGAAAGCGCCCGACAGAGCTTTCGCCGATGCTGCCGAAGTAAAGCGAGCCGTTGTGTTCTACCGCATTTGCAATTTGCGCATAGCAGTCGGCGGCAGGGTTCTGCAGGTTGTCCACCACTTTCCCATTCACATCCAACCCGAGTACAAAGCTATAACGTTTGGGCGCAGGCTGAACAAAAGCAGGCAAGCGATAAACTAACTTTCTCAGAAAAGGTCGCGGCAGCAGTTTATCGAGTGTTTGATCCCGAGGGGTAACCAGCGCAAGCCAAAATTTGTCTTTGCCGTTCGAGGAAATGCCATCAGGAAATCCTGGCAGATTTTCAATAAAGATTTCTGACTGTCCCTGCTTTGGCCCGTTCAGCCAATAGCGATGAATGCGATATTTGCCAGTCTCAACTACCAACAGAAAACTTTGGTCGGGACTGATGGCAACGCCATTAGCAAAACATAAATCCTTCATTAGCGTGCGTGTTGTCTTTGTTTTTGGATCGTAAGCAAGCAAACGGCCGTTACCTTGATGTTCAAGAATGTCAGCCTTGTAATTTGCCAGGGTAAACTTGCTTGAGGCGTCGGTAAAATAGATTGTGCCGTCCGCAGCGACATCCAGATCGTTGGTGCACGCAAAACGCAATCCGTCTGCTTCCCTGGTTAAGACACTGACCGAACCATCGCTTGATATGGAAAGCAATCCTTCGTTGGCGTCCGCGACAATTAGGTTTCCGCTTTGATCAAACACCAACCCGAGCGGTCGGCCGTGTGTGTTTGAGAATTCGCTTGGGTGGGTTCCGTCCGGTTGCAGACGCATAATGCGACCATCGTCCATTCCGGCGTAGATTCGATTTTCAGCATCAATAGCAACGTCCTCTGGCGCGTAACCGGCGCCCGGCCTGGTGGCTCCAGTTCCAAGCGACAGTCTTTCTGTAGTCGAAAGCCGGGAATTCTGTTGGTAAGACCCCGTTAATGATGGGGCTGGTGCGGGTGTCCATGCCGCGGGAGAAATCGGTACTGGCCAGAAAAATAAGTAGACGAGCGCGAAGATGAATAAGTCGGCGATGAAAAAGAGCAGGAGTTTTTTCTTACTCATGAGGAACTTTGCAGGGCAAACTTCAGCTTGTGATCTTGGTGCCGGCTTTGTATTGGTTTAAGAACCGATTAGCAAACTAAGTTTGCGCCAGGACGTCAACGTTCACCGCGCGCCTCTTCCACTTCGCTTTGCAACGTCACGGTGAGCTGGCGAATTCCTGCCTGGTCCATCGGCTCGATCAGGCGCAGCGCTTCGTCAAGCACGCGCCTTTGATGTTGCGGCCAATTCGGCAATCCGGCAACGCTGCCAAGTTGACCTGCATAAAGGGCAGCTCGTGGCGGCCGCACACTTTCGATAACATCCTGATCGACGGCCAGGGTCATGGTCGGAAGTCCGGCCAGCTCGATTGCTCGAGCAAGCAGTGAAACCGACTGGTGACAGACACGCGAAGCGGGGATTAGCAATGCCGCCTGCACCTGGTAGCGATTGACGCGTTCAAGAATTTTCGGCACGAGCTCAGTCACCATTCGAGCCGCATCCGGAATGAAACCAGCGAAACTCCAAAACACCGGGTTCAATTGTCCAATGATGCCGTTGCCTTCGAATTCAAGTAGACGTGCCAGTGGTAACAGCGAATTGTTATCGGAAAGTACAGCGGCCGGATCATAGCCGCGTGCGGCGAAGCGCAGATCTTCGGGTTCGATCTGTGAAGGAATTTCACGAAAACTCAGATCGCCGCTGCTTGAACTCGTGTCGAAAGCAGCAGTGCCATCGAGGTACGCGCCAGCCGACGAAATCAATGCCAGGTTGAGCATCGGCAAAGCCCGTCGCGCCGGAGCAAAGGGCGCCCGTTGGTTTTTTACAAACGGATACGAATCGCCTACGTCTCCGTTAACGGTCGCACTGCGTCCTTGCCAGCTTGAATAACTCTCTCGCCACTCATTAATGCGCTCGATAATCTCCACTCCAGCAGGTCCTTTCGAGGCGGATCACATACTTGGAAGTCCGCGCCCCTTCTAGTTACGCAGTCGTCCGACCGCGACTTCCAAGCAAAAAGAAAGTAATCAGGCCGGCGATAATAGCAATACCCAGGGCGGCGACAGAATAGCCGTGTAGCGCGGCAAATGCCACCCGGTTCGTATCTGTCAGCGGAACTTGTTCGATTGGCACGATCATCGCGGTGCGTAAGGCGCGCATCCGTGCGGCGATTAACCACTCGCCGGCTGCTGTCGCCAGCGCGACTACTGCCAACAGAACTAGTTGCGCTACCAGTTTTCCGCGCGAATATTTGCGGCCAAAAGCAAGCACAGCAACGAACACAAGGACACTAACAGCAAAGCCGCTGACGTTAATCACCGAAAGTGTATGACTCACAATCGTGCCGGCTATCTCACCCGCGTTCGGCAAATTGAAGTTGCGCAACACGCGAAACGAAGTGGGCGCGACCACGGCGCTGAATAACAGAGCCGCTCCTAACCACAATGCCAACAGTAAAGACGCAACTTGGTTTATCACGAAATGAATTAGTCGAAGATTGATATTTCCGCCAGCAACGCAATGCGCGGTGGTTGGAAGTCCGGCGGCGTTAACTCGCGCGGATCGCTGGCCGACAACAACCACGAGAGAGCTTGATCAAGTTGCGCTTGATATTCAACCAGGTCAAGAGACATAAAAATCGGATGGCCCAAACGGGCAAACTTTTCTTTGGCGCGCGTGTACATTTGGCGAGCTGCGCCAGGCCGGCCAATTTCCAGGTGGTGAAAAGCGACCGCCGATTGAATCATCGCTTGCAGAAAAAGTTTTTCGTCCGCGCCAACTTCGCCCATCCAGCGTTCTTCCCAGGCGTCATGGGCCGCATGAAATTCGCCCGCATTGTACAGATCGATTCCCGCAATGTATTCGATTGGATACGCCGCGATATGGGCATCGGTATAGGCAACTGACTGCGGAGTTTTGACTTGCATTACTACTTTTTTCAGAAGCTGGAGCGGCGGCTTTGCCGCCTTCAGTGCGGAAAGGCTACGCCTTTCCGGTTAGTGACTACACGCGGTGAGGCTGCGACTCCGGCGGAGGCATAGCCTCCAAATAATTTTAAGCCGTCACCGGAAAGGCAGAGCCTTTCCGCACGGATGCAGCAAAGCTGCTGATTGCAGCCCACGAATTGCTGGCTGCGTACCGCCAACTCGTGCAAAGGGCAATTCTGGTTTGCCGGGCAGCAGCTCAACCTCACTTACCTTTGTTGAGCCTTGCCGAGATCACTTTTGCCGCCGTGGCGCCTGCTCCGGCCGCGCCGCTGATAGTGGGCGCCAACGGATTGGCCACGTCTCCAATTGCGAAAACATTCGCCACATTCGTTTCATGTTGGGCGCTGCAAATGACATAGCCTTGATCATCCAGGTTTATTTGACCAACAAAAGATCCGGTGTTTGGCTCAACACCTATTCGGATCAGGACGCCTTGCACGGCCATTTGAAAGGGCTTCAGCGCATCCTTGCGTTTTATCTCAACAGCTTCGACCTGATCATTACCCAGAATCGCGGTAACAAGTGACTCAGGGAAGACGGTAATGCTGTGCTGTCCCAACATCTGTTCCCTGAATTCGCGCCGCGCCCGTAACGTTCGGCTGCGGTGCACGAGGGTGACGGTGGGACAAACTTCTGCCAACAACAAAGCGTTTTCCGCAGCCGCATCGCCACCACCAATGATGCATACGTCCTTGCCGGCAAGCTGCTCTCGATCGCGGGTACCGGATTCCAAAACACCTTTTCCCTCAAATTCAACTTCTCCCGGAATACCCAACTGCCTGCGTCTGACACCGGTAGCGATGATGATGCTAATCGACTGCAACTGTTCGCCGCTCTCGAGCACTACGCGCTTTGCTCGCAGGTCTACAGACTGAATCGCAACGTTGGTCCATAGATCAAAATCTGCATCACTGAGTTTTTCCGACCAAAGCTTTAGAAACTCTCGACCGTTTTCAGCGTTCGCGCCGGGGTAGTTCTGAATCGAGTTGTAAACAGATAACAGTTGGCCGCCGATTTCTTCGCCTTGCTCGACTACGAGCGTATCAAGACCAAGTTCGTCACACCACAAGGCCGCCGCCAGGCCTGCAGGACCGGCGCCAATAATCAAAACATCATGCATTTGAATTCAAATGGGGTTTAGTTTAACGACGACATCAATATGACGCGGCGGCTTCGCTCAAAACGGCACGTGCGCTTATCACTGCAGCAACTTGTGCTGGCTTTAACGATGAGGACGCGAGCTTGCCATCGGCGCCGGTAAACTTTGCCGCCGAAGATAACTCGCTTGAATCCAAATTCCATTTCCCGCGAATACCCAACTCCATTCGATTAAGTTCGGACATCGCATCGTTCAGCTTGCGCCGTTCGATGCGCGGTCGCATAACCGTTTCCGCCCAGGAGTAGTATGGATAGTCGATGCGATAGGCCCAACCGTTCTGGTAAGGGATGGCGATCACGAATAGCTCGCCTTTCGAATATCGCGAGACCGCAGTGAAGGGAGCACCATGTCTAAGCGGATCGAAGCCATCTTTACCAAACACTTCGCTGGAAATCACAACGAGGGAAAATCTGGGGGGATGAAATTCTTCGACGTGACTCGTTCGCTTTTCAAAACTCTCAATCGCTTTCTCAATCTGCTGCCATGGCCCACGCCATAAGTCTTCATAATCATCAGTTCTGGTTAATACGCGTTCCACCTCGGGCAGCACCAGTTCATAAGCGCGAGCGTCATCATCAACGGGGTCCCCGGCGAGTTTGCGTGCCAGGGGCGAACCTGAATCGTCGGCAGTTACTGGTTGATCGGAACCCTGAATGGCGATGGTCGCGCGAATCGCATTCTCGTTAGTGAATTCGGAAAAGTCGCCGGCTTCGGCGGCAGGAATCAACTTGTCTCGTAGCGACAACGCCTGTTCGCCCTTGAGCATGGTCCAAACAGACAACACTCCATCCGTATCGAAGTGGTTGTTGGTGACCAACTGGATGCCTTGCGTTATTGCGTCGCTGTTTGGCAAGGCGACGACGTTCAGAGCAATTTCGGTGGATGTATCGGCTTTAACTGCGGCAGGAGTTTCATTGCCGTTCCAATGCGATAGATGGACGCTGTTAGACACAGTGCCATCGACGGAGAGTTTGGGGATATTCTCCAGTCCGGAGTGGTAGAACTCGAATCGCATTGTCGTCCTCCAAATCTTGACCTCAGTCTAACTGATCCAAAGTGAAGCCCGAAACTCGCGAACAAATCTCGTCCAGAAGCGCATGCCCGCGCGTCTAACGAGATGAACAAGGCGGGCTCCCCGAATTCAAACACGCCGGTACTAAGCTGATCATGCTTTGCCGGGCGACGTGTTTTCTCTCCTCTCGGTTAGCCAGACGGCGTCAGCAATCGACGCATAACTTCAGCAACAAACGAGGAGGATTCGAGATGAAAAGGATACTTGCGACAACCGGGCTACTGTTCGTTGCGCTGTTCATCGTAGGCGGGGTTTCCGCTAGCGCGCAGTCGAACATAAACAAGTGGGAACGCAGAGAATTGCGCGCGGACCGGCACGAAATCCGCGCTGATACCAGAGACATTAGATCGGACCGGCGCGATATACGATCTGATGCCGTAGATCGTCGCGGCGATATTCGTGAGTACCGCAGTGATAAGCGCGAGGGCGCGTCGCAACAGGAATTGCGAGCCGATCGGATTGAAATCAGGAGCGATACCCGCGACCTCCGCAGTGATCGTCGCGATATAAGAATCGATCAACGCGATCGACGGGGCGATGTGCGCGACTATCGTCACGACCGGCACAGCGCACGCAGGAATTGAAAAGCGGCAGGCGCCCCTCGCCTGCCTTGTTCTGCTCTAGATCGTCAGAAAAAAGATTTCCACTCATCACTTCTGATTTCTCATGTTTCATTCTCGACAACGTTTAGTGGCTGCTGCCTGGTACAGCATTAGACGCAGTTTCAAACTCGCCTGGCTTGCACGAAGTCGAGACCTTCAACCTGGCCGGCACGTCGAGGTTCTGCAAAATGAAAAATGAGAAATCAGAAGTGATGAATGGAAAATCTTCTTTGCTTTCAACGCATGACTAAAGCTACTTCGTAATCCCAACCAGCTTGATATATGGACTCATCGCGGTGATCACCATCTCCTCGATGACATTCGTGCGGCAGGAGAGTGAGGGCTTGTCGCCTTCCTGAGGTTGATCTTTTTTGTGATACCAAATCTGGCAGTTAGTGCACTCGCCATTCCAACAAAAATCCCCGTAGGAAATTGTCTCGAGCGAAAGATATTGAAAGCAACGCAGCACGCGGTTGTTTTCAGGCACTTCGACGCGCTTGCCGAGTATTTCAATGGTCACGAGGCGCTCGTACGGATCAAGCAGATCATTTTCTACCGCCGCCGGCGCTGAAGGTTCACAAGTCTGCTCGCTCATCGGCGGAAGTATACCTCAATGCCGATTGTCAATTGCCGATTTTCCTTGGTTGTTTGAGCAAATTTCGGACAGCCGCCCGCCACCGAGCGGTGGTACCGACCTCGTACGCAACCAGCGCTGCTCTCTCTTCCATTTCTCTTCTCAATGCTCGTCTTGCTAAACTAAAGTCATCGGAGGAAAAGAATTTGGCTCTCGTTATTTACACTAAACCCGGCTGCCCGTATTGCGAGCAAGCGCGGGAATACTACAACTCACACAACATCAAGTTCACTGATTACGATGCGCAAAATGATCGCGCGCGGCGCCAGGAAATGCTTGCCTACTCCGGCGGGGATCCGACCGTTCCGTGCATCGTTGAAAATGGGAAGTACAAAGGCTCGGGTTGGGGCGACCCGCCGCGCGGTTGAACTGTCCATGACTGACGGCCGTGCGCCGCAGACCACAAGCCCAAACGTTTTTTCCAAAGTCTCAACGCCCGACTCCCATCGAAGAGTTTCAAGATGATCAAAATAAAAACCCCTCTTGTCCATTTGCTGGTTCTACTGATCGCAATTTTTCCGCTTAGCAATTTCAGCTACGCTCAATCGAATGGAGGCGCCACCGCGCCGCAGCCACCTATGACCGAAAAGAAAACCAAAACGACCACCGTTCACGGTGACACGCTGACCGACGATTACTTTTGGCTGCGCGAAAAAACGAATCCCGCCGTCATCGCGCATTTGGAAGCCGAGAATGCTTTTGCTGCTGAAGTGATGAAGCCGACCGCCGGGTTGCAGGAAAAGTTATACGGGGAAATGGTGGGACATATTAAGGAGACTGACGATACCGTCCCTTATCATCGCGGCGATTACTATTACTACTCGCACACCGAAAAAGGAAAACAGTACCCAATTAACCTTCGTAAGAAAGGCAGTCTTGCTGCGAAAGACGAGTTGGTGTTTGATCAGAATGAGCTCGCCAGAGGCCTGAAGTTTTTCAGTGTCGGCGCATTCGTGCCCAGTGATGACGGTAACCTGCTCGCGTACACCACCGACACCACCGGCTATCGCCAGTACACGCTCCAGATTAAAGATTTGCGCACCGGTCAATTGCTGCCGGAGTCTTTCGAACGCGTTGGCAGCGTGGCCTGGTCGACAGACAACAAGACGATTTTCTTCACCACCGAAGATGCAGTCACTAAACGATCGGACAAGTTTTTCCGGCACGTGCTGGGAAGTGACAAGACCGATTTGATTTTTGAAGAGAAGGACGAGTTGTTTGATATCGGCGCCGGTCGCACGCGCGATAAAGCCATCATCTACGTCGGCTCTGAAAGCAAGACCTCAACAGAATATCGTTATCTACCGGCGAACGATCCCTCTGCCGAGCTGAAAATCATCAGCCCGCGCGAAGCTGATCACGAATACGACATCGATCATCGCGGTAATTTGTTTTATATCCGGACCAACAAGGGCGCGAAGAATTTTCGCGTAGTCACGGCGCCCGATTCGGATCCGGGACAGCAAAATTGGAAAGAATTCATTGCCCACCGGCCGGCAGTAAAAATAGAAGGTGTCGATCCGTTTGCCAATCATCTCGTACTGTCGGAATGGGAAAATGGTTTACAGCAACTTGAGATCTTCGATTTCAAGACGAACAAAACGCATCGGATCAAGTTTCCCGAGCCCGTCTATGCCGCCTCGCTGTCGCAGAACCCTGAATTCAATACCAGCCTGGTGCGTTACAACTACCAATCGTTAGTCACCCCGAGTTCGGTGATCGACTACGACATGAATACGCGCAAAGGCACGGTTCTGAAAGAAACCGAAGTGCCCGGGTTCGATCGCAAGAACTATCAATCCGAACGTTTGTTTGCGACCGCGGCTGATGGCACGCGCATCCCGCTGTCGGTGGTCTATCGCAAGGGAACAAAACTCGATGGCTCGGCGCCGTTGCTGTTGTACGGCTATGGCTCGTACGGAATTTCAATGTCACCAACGTTTAGTTCAAATCGCTTGAGCCTGCTTGATCGCGGCGTCGTTTATGTTATTGCGCACATTCGCGGCGGCGGCGAACTGGGCGAGGAATGGCGAGAAGCCGGACGCATGATGAAGAAGATGAATACCTTCACCGACTTCATTGCCGCCGCCGAGTACCTGGTTAAAAACAAATACACCTCGAGCGATCGCCTGGTGATCCAGGGTGGCAGCGCGGGCGGCCTGCTAGTGGGGGCTGTAACCAACATGCGGCCCGATCTTTTCAAAGCGGTAGTCGCTCAGGTGCCTTTCGTTGACGTGCTCAACACGATGCTGGATGCTTCGCTGCCGCTGACTACGAGCGAATACATTGAATGGGGCAATCCGAATGAAAAAGCGGCGTTCGATTACATGAAGCAATACTCTCCCTATGACAACGTTACTGCGAAAGCTTATCCGGCGATGCTGGTGAAAGTTTCACTAAACGACAGCCAGGTGCCGTATTGGGAAGGCGCGAAACTGGTCGCGAAGATCCGCGCGCTGAGGACCAACGACGCACCATTGCTATTGAAAGCGAACATGGGCGCGGGACACGGTGGCTCTTCCGGACGATACGACTACCTGCGCGAGATAGCTTTCGATTACTCGTTTATGTTGTGGCAAATGGGGAAGGCAAACTAGAACGAAAAGGGAAGTAATAACGCAGGCGGTTGTTACACCGGCCGCCTTTGTTCTGGAATTGCTGCAGCATAATCAGTTTTTCGTGCGGAATTCCAATTGATTGGTCGCGTGCACTTTCGGACTATCTGAGACACACCGGTGATTCTGTTTTTATGAGCAAGGCGACGCAGGCCTTGCTTGACAGTATCAGGTGCAGTTTTTATAGTCAGCACTAGAGACAACCAAATATGTGGGCTCGTTGCTTTTGTTGTTGTTGCGCTTGTACCTGTTGCGTCTGTTGTTGGCGACGCGACCGGGAAGGCGTTTGCAGGCGTGACGGACCTATTTGATTAGTTAACGCAGCAAAGCTTTTCTACCGCCGGTCGCGAATCCAAGTAGATTCGCGATCGGTTTTGTTTTTTGTTGCCGGCATTGTGAAGAATTATGAGTACAGCAATTCTTGAGCGACCAAGTGCAATAGGTTTTCCCGGCGACTCGGTTGAAGCAAGCATCGGCCACACGCCATTGATTCGTCTGCGCCGCATCGACGAGACATTGCCCTCGGGTGTTGAGCTTTATGCAAAGGCAGAACATCTAAATCCGGGCGGCTCGGTTAAAGATCGGCCGGCGCTGGAAATGATTCTGACGGGCGAACGAGCGGGAAGTTTGCAACGTGGCATGTCTATTCTTGATGCTTCCAGCGGCAACACCGGCATCGCTTACGGAATGATTGCCGCAGCACGGGGTTATTCAGTGACATTGTGCCTTCCGCAAAATGCGGGCCGGGCGCGCAAAGAAATTCTGCGGAAACTTGGGGTAACGATTATTGAAACGGATCCGCTGCAATCAACTGATGGCGCGCAACTGGTTGCGCGCGAAATGTACCGCGCCTCTCCCGAAAAATATTTTTATCCGGACCAATACAATAACGAAGCCAATTGGCGGGCTCATTATCACAACACTGCGCCGGAAATCTGGCAGCAGACCGCCGGGCGCGTAACGCATTTCATTACCGGCCTGGGAACCACCGGCACCTTCGTCGGCGTGACTCGCAGACTTAAAGCCTTCAATCCAGGACTGCGCGCGATTTCAGTCCAGCCTGATTCACCCTTACACGGACTTGAGGGCATGAAGCATCTGGAAACCGCGTTGGTGCCGGGAATCTATGACATGACACTCGCTGACCAGAATGTACAAGTATCTACAGATGAAGCGCTGCAGATGGTCCAACGGTTGGCGCGCGAAGAGGGATTGCTGGTTGGTCCAAGCTCGGGCGCGAATGTATTTGCGGCGTTGCGCCTGGCCCGGGCACTTTCAGGCGACGCTGTCGTCGTAACCATATTGTGCGATGGCGGCGAACGCTATCTCGAGTAGACAATCATCGGTTGGTGGTTTGGTTAGTTCAATAAAATGCTTAACCTGGCGGTGTCTCAGCAAGAACAGATTCGGGCGCACGGCGAACGCGATTATCCCTACGAGTGTTGTGGGCTATTGCTGGGCCAGTTTGGTTTGCATGGACACAAAATTTGCGCGGCCACGTTTGCAATATCCAATGCGCGTGAAGAGGCTGCGAAACGAAACCGATTTTTGATCCGGCCTGAAGAGTTGTTACGGGGTGAGCAAATGGCCGCCGCAAAGGGCCTGGAAGTGATTGGGTTTTACCATTCGCATCCGGACCATCCCGCCGTTCCCTCGGAATATGATCGAGAGCATGCGTGGCCGACTTATTCTTACGTAGTAGTTGCGGTGAAGTCAGGAGCAGCAGGCGCTTTGCGCTCATGGGAACTGCAGGCGGATCGTTCGCGTTTTGATGAAGAAGTAATCTCGAATTAGCGGAAGGAATTCGATTATGTTAGTCACAATTAATATTCCCACGGCGCTGCGCCACCTTGCGGCGGGTCAGGCGGGTATCGAGGTCGAAGCCAGTACCGCCGGCGAAGCGCTCGAGCAATTGACAGCAAAACATGCAGAGCTGCGCCGCCATCTGTACGACGAAAATAATTCGCTGCGTAGCTTCGTGAACGTTTACGTCAATGATGAGGACATCCGCCAGCAATCCGGGATGACAACCGCGCTGCATGAAGGCGACACGCTGATGATTATTCCCGCCATCGCCGGCGGCGCACCAGGCGAAAGCGCGGTTGAGCTGCCATCACTTTCTAACGAAGAAGTAGCTCGCTATAGCCGGCATCTGATCATGCCGGAAGTTGGCCTCGAAGGTCAGAAGCGATTGAAAGCCGCCAGCGTGCTGACGATCGGCACGGGCGGTTTGGGTGCACCGCTGGGAATGTACCTCGCGGCGGCAGGAGTCGGACGCTTGGGCCTGGTTGATTTTGATGTAGTCGACTCATCAAATCTTCAGCGACAGATTGTGCATGGAACGAAAGACGTCGGCCGCCGCAAGGTCGACTCAGCGCGCGAACGTCTCAGCGACATCAACCCTTACATTGAAATTGAAACTTACGACAGCAAATTAACGAGCGAAAACGCGATGGAGTTGTTCAAGGACTACGACATCATCGTGGACGGCACTGACAATTTTCCCACTCGTTATCTGGTAAACGATGCGTGCGTGCTTTCAGGTAAGCCGAACGTTTACGGATCAATATTCAGATTCGAAGGGCAGGCCAGTGTGTTTTGGGCAGAGCGGGGCGCTTGCTATCGCTGTTTGTACCCCGAGCCGCCGCCGCCCGGATTGGTCCCTTCATGTGCTGAAGGCGGGGTGCTCGGCGTACTGCCGGGAATCATCGGTGCAATTCAGGCGAATGAAACAATAAAAATTATTCTTGGCGCCGAGGACACGCTGGTTAACCGGCTGCTGCTGTTCGATGCGTGGCACATGAAGTTCCGCGAGTTTAAGTTGCGCAAGGATCCCAAGTGTCCTGTGTGCGGCGAGAATGCTACCATCAAGGAACTGATCGACTATGAGCAATTTTGCGGAATTGTCCCTGCTCAAAATACTGAGGAGAGCCCATTGAAAGAAATTACGGCAACGGAACTTAAACAACGTCTAGATCATGGCGACGATTTGCAAGTGATTGACGTGCGCGAACCGAATGAGTATGAAATTGCGCGCCTGCCCGGCACTAAACTTATTCCGCTCGCGCAAGTGGTGAATCGCATGGATGAAATAGATGCTTCGCGCGAAACAGTGGTGCACTGCAAAGGCGGAGTGCGCAGCGCCCGGGCTATCGAGGCACTGCAACGTGCCGGTTACAGCGGTGAGTTAGTTAATCTAAAAGGTGGAATTACGGCGTGGTCCAATGAGGTAGATCCATCTGTTCCGAAGTACTAGCTAATGTAATCCAATTAGGTTGAATGCGGACTAATTGGAAATCAGCTCAGTACCACCGCGCGGTAGCGGTAGGTCTGACATTGCCGATTTCCAATTGCCGATTGTCAACTAATGGTTGCTATACACAATCGGCAATCGACAATTGGCAATCGATTACCCACCCGCTACCGCGCGGTGGCACTGTCCTCATTTCCCACCAATCCGGCATTAGAGCAATTCATTCATTCACATTATCAAAGCCGGTGAAACGCCACCCGTTTCGGCCACGTGTGAAAGTGTATTGCAGCGGTTCATCGATTCCGCCGGTGATGGCACACCCGATAGTGAATTCTTTCGGATTCTGAGGATCAACCATAGGCTTCGCTTTGGGAAAACACTTCGCGGCGTTCCCTTCGAAAAAGAAAATGGTGCGATAGTTTTTTAAGAACTGCGCCTTGTTCCGTATGTCTTTTATGCCGTAGGGCATCGACAACGGGTATCCCGATAAGGCCGCCACCGTTTCCTTGTCGCCCTTCACCACGGCTGCGCTAAACTTTTCCCAAAACACTTTCATTGAATCAGCGGTCGCTGTCCTGGGTGAAGTTTGTGCGTAAACACCGCTAACCAGGACCACCAAGACGACACCCATAATTGCTAGTTTCACTTGGGCTTCTCCTCAGAAATTTCGTTTTACGTCACTTACGGCCATTAATAAGTCGCGAGTTTACTAAGAAAGCGGGCGCCCCGGAAGCGTTTGCGGTTGCTCACTGACTGAGTTCGGAGTTAAATAAGGAACTCAAATACACAGCATGGTCGGCACCACTCTAGGGAATTATAAGATTCTTGAAAAACTCGGCGCGGGCGGGCAGGGCACGGTCTATAAAGCCATCGACTCTAAACTGGGCCGCGCCGTAGTGATCAAAGTTCTGCCGGAAGAGCTCACTGCCAAGCAAGCCAACCTGAAACGCTTTGAACGCGAAGCACGGCTCGCTTCTTCTCTCGATCATCCGAACATCTGCACCATTTTTGATCTGAATGAAATCGGCGGCGTCCACTTCATTGCCATGCAATACGTCGAGGGGCGCAATGTACGCCAGTTAGTTAATGGAAAACCCTTGAAGCTGGAGAGCGCGCTGTCCATCGCGATTCAAACCGCAGACGCGCTGGCCGCCGCCCACGCGCAAGGCATCATTCATCGCGATGTGAAAGCCGGCAACGTCATGGTGACCAGCAAAGGCCAGGTGAAGGTGCTTGATTTTGGCCTGGCTAAGTTACTTGATGATGAGGCGGCGCGTACTTCAGGAATTCATCATACCGAACTCACCGAAGTCGGCGTTCCGTACGGTACCGCGACTTACGCTGCTCCGGAACAAGCGCGCGGCGATCGCGTGGATTCACGCGCAGACATTTTTTCCGCCGGGGTGCTGCTTTATGAAATGTTGACCGGGACATGGCCGTTCCGCGGCAAGAGTGCCGTTGATGTGCGTCATGCCGTGGTCCATGACGAACCCGTTCCGTTAAGCGCCGCGCGGCCCGACCCGGTGCCGCCGCGCCTGCAGCAGATTCTGGATCGAGCGCTAAAAAAGAACCCGCGCGATCGCTATCAACAAATCTCGCAGTTTCGCGATGACTTGCGCGCGGTGGTGCGCGATTTGGCAACATCCAGCGGCGCATTGATTGACGAAAGCGGTTTGCCGGTGGCGCCACGACATCTCGCGGAAGGGCCAATGGCCCGCGCGCTACGTTGGTTCAAGACAGTTAGTGGCGCCGACACGTCGGGCGGCTCAACCGGCCGGCGCGCAACAGTCTCGCAACCGCGAGATGCACACGAAACACCAACGACCCTCGGCGATCGCGAGCGTAAAAGCGTCGCCATCATGCCTTTCAAAAATCTGGGAAACGATCCGGAGACTGCCTTCTATGAGTTTTCCCTTGCCGACGCGGTAATTACCGAACTTGCGCGGGTGCGCTCGCTGGTGGTCCGTCCGTCGTCGGTGATCATCAAGTACCAGGGCAGACAATTCGATCCGGGAGATGTAGGCCGCGAATTGGGGGTAGACGCGATATTGACCGCGAGTTTTCTGCGCGCGGGTGATCACCTGCGGGTGACGGTGCAACTGTTGGACGTCAGCACCAGCGAGATTCTGTGGAGCGATCGCATCGATGCAGATGCGAGCGACATCATCGCCGTGCAGGACATGATCGTGCAGCACATCGTGGCCGGATTACGAATCGAGCTGAGTCCGGATGAGAAAGACGATCTCGCGAAAGGTTCCACGACCGATGCCGCAGCTTCGGAAGAGTACCTGCGCGGCCGCAACTGTTTGGCCCAGTTCATCTATCACACCACCGCGCGCGCTGATCTCGATTCCGCCATTAATCACTTTGAACAAGCCATCGAATACGATTCAAATTTTGCTTTGCCGCACTCTGCCCTGGGAAGCTGTTACGTGCATCGCGTATTGAAAGCGTTGGGCGAACCAGACGATTACAAGAAGGCGGAGAAGGAGTTCACCAAAGCGCTGGCCGTGGATCCAAAGTTATTGGAAGCGCGGATGCAGATGATTTTTATCTACATTTCGGGCGGCCAAAAACCCAAGGCGCGCGAAGAAGTCGAACTGCTGCGCGAGGAATATCCAAATGACGCCGGCGTGCAATTCATACGCGGTTACCTGGCGCGCCTCGATGCTCAGTACGAGCGCTCGTTGCGCAGTTTCGACCGTATGGCCCGGCTGAACCCTGCCGATCGCGTGGTGGCGGCTTACCATCGCGCGCGGATTTTTATGTATCAGGGAAGGTATGAAGAAGCTTTAAGTGAGCTCGATCAGGGAGCTGAAATTGAGCCGGAGAATCTGATGGTTAAGACGTTCCGCGCGCGAGTGCTTTATTATCGCGGCGAGGTGGACGCGGCCACAAAAATGATTGAAGAAGTACTCGAACGAAACCCCAGGATGGATGGCGTTCGCGCAATTCTGGCAACTTGTCTAAGCACACAGGGGAAACACGAACTGGCGATGCAGCAACTGACATCTCGGGTTAAGATTGCTGCGGCTGCCGATCACGACGTTTCCTATTGGTTGGCTTCCGCTTACCTGTTACAAGGGCGGCAGGTGCTGGCACTTGAATGGCTGGAAACAGCAATCAATCTTGGTAACGAAAATTATCTCTGGTTTGAATCCGATCCAAACTGGTCCGATCTTCACGCTGACGCCCGCTTTCAGGCACTAATGCAAAGAATCAAGGGGTCGTTGGAACAACGCGAGGCGAATCCTGCATGAAAACTTTCGTCGTTGGTGACGTACACGGTCGTTGCGCGCAACTTCACAATCTGCTCGACATGCTCCCGCGCGATGAAGCAGTGGATACGCTCGTTTTCCTGGGCGATTTGATCGATCGCGGACCTGATGCGCCGGGTTGTGTTGACCTGGCGATGAACCTCCAGCGCGCGAACCCCGAGCGAGTGCATTGCCTGCGCGGAAACCACGAGCAGATGTTGTTGGATTTCATTGAAGGCAGCGCGAATCTTTGGATCACGCCGGTGACTGGCGGTGAACGAACTTATGAGCAGTATGTCGGCAAAGGCCTGACTATCACCAAAGAAAAAGATCTGGATGATGCTCGTCGGGCGGTGGAGCAAAGCGTCCCTGCCGAGCACCTGGAATTTTTCAGCAAGCTCAGACTTTTTCATGAGGACGACTTTGCGATTTACGTGCACGCCGGCCTCGAGCGTAACAAGCATCCCAAAGATACATCCTCGCAATCGTTGTTATGGATGCGCGATCTGGATTTTTATAAAAATTATCGCGGCAAGCCATGTATCTTCGGTCACACGCCGACTCCGCTCTTGCCTTTGCGCGGGCGTTTGGGGCGGCACGGCATTTACATTTCCCACAGTGCGATTGGTATTGATACCGGCTACAACCTGGCCTCGCCGCTTAGCTGTCTTTCCTTACCCGACTTTGCTTTGTATCAGACTTACTCAGACGGGCGCGAAGAAGTGCATCACATCACCTCGTTCATTCCAGAGACGCTGAAGGCGATGCAACAAAAAGCAGGGATTGGCGGTTGAGGCTAAAGTAGCGATTGGAGTTTACATTTTCTCACCTATGCTAAAGTAAAGAGCATGAATTATCAGGATGTGATCACTATGGAGCCGGGGAAACGTGGCGGACGACCGTGCGAGGTATGCGTATATCCGTTGCCGATGTGTTGGGCTGGCTGGCCGCCGGAATGACCCTCGAACAAATCCTAAGTGACTATCCCGAGCTCACCGAAAATGACATTCGTGCTTGCTTAGCTTATGCCGCAGATCGCGAAAGACGTCTTGTGACGGCAACCTAAATGAAGCTCTTATTCGATCAGAATTTGAGCTTTAAACTCTGTAAACAGTTAGGGGACGTTTTCCAGGATTCCAGCCAGGTCAGACTAGTTGGTTTGGCGGAAGCGGACGATCGGCAAACAGTTGGCAGATCTATTAGATTTTAGTGCGCCGCGCCAGCGTACTTCTTCTCTCCCGCTTCGATTCGAATTGGAAGGTGATTCTGCCGCGGCGGTAAGGGACACGTTGCGTATGCTGTAAACGCGCAGGGTGGATTGTAGGCCTGATTGAAATCTATGATCACCTTGCCGGACGCGTCAGGTGGCGAAACATAAAGATAACGACCGGCGCCGTAGGTTTCCCGGCCGGTAGTCTCATCCGCGATCATGATGAAGTAATCAGTTTCACCCTGCTCCAAAATCGGATCGATCCGATAAGTCTTGCCATCAATATCAAATGCCAGGGCGCCTGGCGAAGTTTCGTTGTCAGTCATTCCCAGCACGTTCGTTATGGGAATCACCTTCGCCGGCTGATAAGGTTCAAAGCGCGCTTCGACTCTCCATTTCGGATCCGTGGGAAAGTATTCGAGTCCCTTGAACTGTGTGCGCGCCTCGCTTTGCGAATCCTTCACGCGCACGCCGATGCGATCGCCACGCTTTAGAACGTTGATGATTAAGGTGCCCATTTTCAGGATAGTGGGGCCATTGTCGTCGTTATCGTCTTTCAGATCGAGGCTCGTTACCGGTTTGCCATCGACCGTGACGTTCGCGGACGGCAGCGCAGCCAAACGTACCTCTCCTTTCTCCAACCAAAAAGATCCGGCTACATCCGGCGCTTTTTCCTTAGCTAAGACAACAGCGTTCGTTGCGTTGCTCCCGAATTTATTTTCGCCCTCTTTCAACCAGTAAAGACCGACGAGCGTCAACCAGCTATCTTCTTTTTTTAGATTAGCGGCGCGATTGTTCTGCCACTTTTCCGTTTCGGCTTTGTATGCCGCTACGTCAAATGATTTGGCCGTCTGCCTGTGACATCCGGCTAAGAAGATCGATGCCAAAATAAAGAAAAGAGTAAAACTATGTTTCATGAAACTCCCGTTGGTTTTCCCGAATGAATGCCTTGAACGCTCCCGACCAATCTCACCCACACTGCCCACTGGCTATTGCTTCACGCATTTCGCTCAACGATGAACTCCGCAATGCCGCGCAACAAATCCGTCGGCCTGTCAATCCGAGTCAGCGCCGCACAAGCCGCTTCATGCGCCGCCGCCAAATGTTCGCGGCTCGCTTCGATTCCGTAGAGTGCAGGATAAGTTGCTTTGCTTGAGCGTTCATCCTTGCCTGGCGTCTTGCCCATCGCCTCGGCTGTCGAAGTTATGTCCAGCAAGTCATCCGTGATTTGGAACAACAGCCCGACACAGTCCGCATAATCCGCGACCGCTTTTAGTTCTTCCTCGGTCGCATCGGCCACGATCGCGCCGCAACTGGCAGCGGCTACAATCAAGGCGCCGGTCTTCAGCCGGTGAATACTCTCCAACTCCGCCGCAGTGATCGCTTTTGATTCCGCTTCGAGATCGCTGGCCTGTCCCGCGACCATCCCCTTTGGCGTGCCCGCGGCGGTGGCAATCTCGGCGATCATTTGCGCGCGCTTTTCCGCCGGCAACATTTCCGCTTCAGAGATGGTCTTGAAAGCGAGCGTCAAAAGCGCATCACCGGCGAGGATCGCAGTCGCTTCGCCAAAGCGCACATGGCAAGTCGGACGCCCGCGTCGCAAATCATCGTTATCCATGGAGGGCAAATCATCATGCACGAGCGAGTAGGTGTGAATCATTTCCAGAGCACACGCGGTGCGTAGCAGAGCCTGACGACTCGCGCCAAACGTTTCACCGGTTGCCAACAACAACGCCGGCCGGAATCGTTTGCCACCTGCGAAGACGCTCCAGCGAATGGCAGCATGAATTGTTTTTGGGGGTAGTGATTCAGCCGGCAGTAAGCGATCTAATTCAGCATCAACTAACTTTCGTGCTTCCGTAAGAAAATGGGGCCAGGAAACAGGATGAGCCAGACCGGTCATCTCAGAAGACATCTTCATCGTTTGAGTTTGCGCTTGCCGAAGCGGATATTTGGGCGTCGTCGAATGTGCTTACCACTGGCCGCCCCTGGTTATCGCGCAGCAAAACCTCGATGCGCCGTTCTGCCTGACTGAGACGTTCCTGACACTGGCGCGAAAGTTTTATCCCTTGCTCGAAAAGCTCCAGACTCTTCTCGAGGGGCAGGTCGCCATTTTCAAGTTGTTGGACGATCTTTTCGAGTGCCTCAAGTGAGGACTCAAAACTCTGTACTTGTTGTTCGTTCTTCATTTCTTCTGCTACTGTCCTAGTTACTTTTGACACTAATTTCTCTGTGAAAGTGACACTAATTTCTCTGTGAAAGCTTTGTGTTCTCTGTGACTCTGTGGTGAATGAAATCACCTTAGCGCCGTCCACCACAGAGTCACAGAGAACACAAAGGACGCACCAAGAATCTCAACTTTGCTACACTAGGTTTCTTCAATATCCCGGACCGTCGTATGAACGCCTCCGCTCTCCAATCTTATTTTTATCAAGTCACCGGTCGATACTTGTCGCGCGTCGCGCAACAGGCTGCCATCTTCGCGCTGAGCGATTGCATAACCACGATGCAGCACGGCGAGTGGAGACAAGGCATCCAGTGACGCAGTCGCCAGTCCGAAACGCTTTTCGGCTTTCGTCATCTGCTTGTTCATCGCACCGGTACAGCCAGTATACGCCGAATCAAAACGAACGCGCGCTTCGGTTAACAGAGCGCGAAGTTGCGCGGGCTCCAGAAAACGGTTGAACGAGTCGGCACGCAAATGCGCATCGCGCATCGCATCACGTATCAAAATTTGCAGTCGATGTCCGGCCGCGCCTGCTGCGCCCGCCGCGTCGCGTAGCTTGCTCCGCACTTCATCGAACGCTTGTGACAGAGCTTGTTCCTGCACCCGGCTGCGCGCATTCATTATTCGATAACGCATCACGCGCGAAAGATTCTGGCCCAGGCGCGCCAGGTCTGAACACATCTGATCCTCACTGGCTGCCACCAATTCCGCCGCCGCTGACGGTGTCGGCGCCCGTTTGTCGGCGACAAAATCGGCAATCGTAAAATCCGTTTCGTGTCCGACAGCGGAGATAACCGGAATGTCTGAAGCGCGAATCGCGCGTGCTACTTCTTCCTGATTAAAGGCCCAGAGATCTTCAGTCGATCCGCCACCGCGGCCGACGATCAACACGTCAACGCGGTCGGCATGGCGTCCTTCGCGCAAGGCGATCGCATGATGAGTGTTTATTAGTTTAATGGCCCGGGCGATATCGGGCCCTGCGCCTTCGCCTTGCACACGCGCCGGCGAGAACAGCACGTGAACTGTTCGGGTGCGTCGCGAGATTACATTGAGAATGTCGCGTATCGCGGCGCCCGTGCGCGAAGTTACTACCCCAACTCGTCCTGGGAAAACCGGCAGTGGGCGCTTAAGTTCATTTGCAAACAACCCTTCGCTGCGCAAACGGTCGCGCAGTTGCTCAAAAGCAATTTGCAAAGCGCCGGCGCCTTCCGGATCGAGCGCTTCAACAATCAGTTCATATTCTCCGCGCGCTTCATAGACAGTCAGCCGCCCGCGCGCGCGCACATGCAGCCCGTCCTTGGGACGAAAGCGAATGCGACTGTTCGCAGATCGAAAGCACTTCGCGCGCAACTGCGCTGATTCATCCTTAATAGTGAAGTACCAGTGTCCCGACGAATGTGCTTTGAAATTGGAGATCTCCCCTTCCACCCAGACAGATGCAAAGCGAGCTTCGATCGCCTTGCGCACCGATTCGGTAAGCTCGCTGACCGTTAGTGGTCTGCGCTCGACTTCATCGAAGAGGGAGTTGAAAAGTGGCTGGCTCATCCGGAACAAAGACCTTCGTGCGTTCGCCCTTTGCTTCGTGGTTTCTTTGTGGACTTGGTCTTAAGGCAGATAGAACTCTTAACCACGAAAAGACACGAATAGAAATCACAAAACACACGAACAGTACGTTGATGTCAAGTATGTTCTTGCCGTTCCAGCAGTTTATGGGTATGGGCGAAACCGTTGAAACGGTTCGCATCTTGATCAGCGGCTTTAGTCACCGGGCTTAAGCCACGGTGTTAATGAAATCCCTCGCGTCTCATCAGTGAGAAACGATGCAAGTCGCGTTATTAGGGCGTTTCGACGCCCACGACCGGACTCAAGCGGACTGACGCACCATCGCGGTTGGCGCGCACCCGTACCCGCGGACTGGTTGATGAACGAGCGTTGGAAGCATAAGTAATCGTGTAAGCGGTGCGCAGTTGGACCACTACGTCATCGTAAGCGCGTTGCAAATCTTCAAGACGGTGAATCGAGTAGTAAACGCCACCGGACGCGGCGGCAAGTTGCTGGCCTTCCTGTTCCGCTCGCGTTGTCAGCGTCAGGTATCGCGTTCGCAGCGGATCGACTGTGACTTCGGCTTTAGGAACGCTACCCTCACGAATCAACCCCGACGGAATATACAAGGGATAAACAAGAGCGCCTGACTCGACCAGCGCTTCGAGAATCGCCGGGAAGGGAATAAATGATCTGTTGTCGTCACCGTCGGAAAGTACCACGATGGCGGTCCGTTCGCCTCGGAGTCGTTTGACCGGATCTGCCAGCACGTAACCAAGCGCATCGTAAAGTGCAGTTGCTCCGCCCGCATCGATGTCTTCCAGCTTCTTCGACAACAGCCTGCGATCGGTAGTGAAATCGGAAATCACCTGAATGTCGTCGCGAAAACTGATGATTGAAATGCGATCCTGGGGACTGGCGGTATTGAGAAAGTCACGCGCGGCTTTGCGTATAAAATCGATCCGTTCTTCCACGCTGCCGGAAACATCCAACAGCAGGATCAGATTAAACGGTTCGTTGGTCGGCACCACTTGTTTCACTTCACGCTCGACGCCGTTTTCGAAAACGGTGAAGTCGGATTCCTTCATGCCGCCAATCGCGCGACCGTGACGATCCGTGACACTCGCATTAAAGCGCATCAATTGCGGCGACAACGCGCTGACGAATTGACCGGGCGCAGAACGCTTAACAAGTTCGGGCTGTTTCTCTGGCGGCGGCAAAGTTTTGGCGTAGTCACCAAAGAGTTTTGGCGAAACCTTACGAATCGCGTCAGTCAGTTGACTGTCGCCGCTGCGCACAATTGCGCGCGCTGCTTCAGTCAGCGGTCGTTCGCGCAAATCCGGCGGCACCATTGCCGGATCAACGTTAAGCAGCACTACACCGCGCTGGGTAAGAAAGTCGAGATGTATGCGCTGTTCCTTCTCAGACTTTTTGCGTTCGTCTGCTTTCTTCCTGGCAGACTTTTTGTCGTCGTCAGATTTCTTGTTGTCGTCAGAGGTCTTGTCGTCGTCAGATTCCTTATCGTCGTCGGCGAGTTCATCATCCTCCGACTTTTTGGCTTTTGCAGATTTTTTGTCCGGGATTCTTCCGGAAATGGCATAAGCGCCGGCGGCTTTTTCCTTGATCTTAGGCAGCTCAACATCGCTTAGAAATCTCGGGCGGCTGGCAGTCCAAAGAAAATTATATTTGAGTGCGTCAAGCGGTACGTCCGCATGAATGGTCCCGGTATTAGTGCTGACTTCGGCCGACTCCAGGTTTCCTACTATGTCAACCGCGCCTGCCTCGCCTTCGATCTTAACTTTGCTTCTCAAGGGGACGTGCACTACCAGATCTATGCGATCGCTCTCGCGACGATCGCGCACTACGATGTTGACATTGCCGTCTTTCGCTACCGTTTGGACATCGGTTTGATCCACCGCGGCCCCGGTTGAAGATGCTTCGATTGTAATCTTCTTCTGCAGTTGTTCAGTGGCAATGACACTGACGCGCCCCTTGTGACTGATGACTGATACAAAAGTCTTGTCACCAGTCTCCAGTTCGTGCCGGTAAGCTTGTGCTTTCGCTGAGCCAACCACGCAGAACAGCGTGAAGACAACGGCGATAGAAAGTTTGTTAAAGAATTGGGTGCAAACCGAAAAGGTTGCGGGGGAATTCTGGTAATGCATGGCGCTGTGATCTTGCCGGAGCTAACGGCGCGGGTCAAGCCGCCTTACCGGGAGCGCAGCTTCAGTTGTGGATAATCCTGAATGATCGGCTATCATGCTTGCCCCCCTTCAAAAAATCGCGATTTCGGAACTAGTCGACCTTAACGAGAGAGCTCACGACTAATGTCAGCAAATCAGCAAGTGCAGGAAGAAAAGCTATCCATCCACAACCTGTCTACCCAGGATCCGATGGCCGGTTTCGCTGAAGATGTGCGACGCCGGCTTTCCACCGATCAGAAGCGATTTTTGCCGAAGTATTTCTATGACGAACTCGGTTCGCAATTGTTTGAAGCGATCTGTCTCTTGCCTGAGTACTACCTCACTCGAGCTGAAAACGAAATTCTCACACTCTATGCCGATGAAATTGTAGCTGCCGTAGCCGGGCCGACCACTTTGCTCGAGATGGGGAGCGGCAGCGCCTCCAAGACACGATTGCTAATTGAAGCGTTGTTAAGAAAACAAGCCGAATTGCTTTTCATTCCGGTCGACATTTCAGCCACAGCTCTGGAAAGCAGTTCTCGTATTTTGCTGCAGTCTTATCCGCGGCTGACCATTGAAGCTTATGCGGCGGACTACTTTGCCGGATTGGCGGAGTTAGCAAAACGAAAACGGGGACACACGCTCGCACTCTTTCTCGGCTCAAACATCAGTAACTTTGACGCAGATGAAGCGTTGAGATTTCTGCGCGCCTTGCGACAGGTTTTGAATGACGGCGACGCACTCTTGTTGGGCGCCGATTTGAAGAAAGACAAGGCCGTGCTTGAAGCGGCCTACAACGACGCGCTTGGCGTGACGGCAGCGTTTAATTTGAATGTGCTCGCGCGCATCAACCGTGAGTTGGGCGGGAATTTCGATCTGCGATCATTCAGACATTTCGCCTTTTACAACGAGGAAGCGGGTCGCGTTGAGATTTACATCGAAAGCTTGCACGAACAAACGGTGAACATCAGCAAGCTAAACATGCAGGTACACTTCACGCAGGGCGAGCTGATTCACACGGAAAATTCTTACAAGTACGATCTTAAAGACATCGGCAGATTGGCTGCCGAGACGGGTTTCACTCGCGCCCACACCTGGCAGGATCGCGCGCAACAATTCAGCAGTAATTTGTTGCTGGCTGTGTGAGGAAAAGAAAACAGGATCTGGTTTCAATAGCCTGCGAAGCAGTGCGGCAGCATAAAGCCCGGGGTGGAGCGAAGTGCAACCCCGGGGATCAAGGCAAAACAACCGAAGCCCGCGAAGTCGGGCGACAGAATGGCTAGTCAGACGTACCTGTCAGCGTACTGCTCCTTCTCCCGATATATATAGGCATAAGAGTCGGGCATCGAGACCTCACAACGAAGATTTTTAATGGTGCCATTGTCGAATACTTGAGATGATTCGGCGACGCGAGATCACTGTCAGCCGCTTCGCGGACTTTGAAAGTATTCTTGCATTGGGTTCCTGGGGTTCCGCTTCGCTTCACCCCCAGGCTTTATGCTATTGCCTGCCCGCAGGCTTGTTGTAAATCCCCTCTGTGATCCATATGCTTCTGAGAAAATGAATGCGGCGACTACCAATTCCCTGGTTCAATTCAGCGATGTCAGTTTCACGCATGCCTCCTCCTCCGCTCCCATAATTTCTCATATCGATTTCTCGGTTGCGCGAGGAGAAATCCTCGTGCTCCTTGGCGAATCAGGTTGCGGCAAGACTACGTCGCTAAAACTTATCAATCGATTGCTGACGCCCGACTCCGGTGAGGTGCTGGTCGAGGGAAAACCAACCACCGCGTGGGATCCGATTCAGCTACGCCGGCGCACCGGCTATGTGATTCAGGAAGGCGGACTGTTTCCCCATTTCACTGTGGCGCAAAATGTGGCCCTCGTGCCTTCGCTTGAAGGTTGGGAACAAGAGCGCATTACGACGCGCGTTGAGGAGTTGTTGTCATTGGTTGGTTTGGACGTGGCGACGTTTGCCGATCGCTATCCAACAGAGTTATCCGGCGGCCAGCGACAACGCGTCGGGGTGGCGCGCGCGCTTGCTGCCGATCCGCCGCTGCTGTTGCTTGATGAACCGTTTGGCGCCCTCGATCCATTAACGCGCGCAGGCTTGCAGCGCGAGTTTGCTGAGCTGAGCAAGCGTTTGCAGAAGACGGCAGTTTTCGTGACGCATGATGTGCGCGAGGCGTTACTGCTGGGTTCCCGAATCGGATTAATGAAAGCGGGAAAACTCCTGCTGTTGGAAACGCCAGGCGAATTCGTTCATTCCAAAAATAAGGAGGCGGCTGCTTACCTCGAGACTTTGCGCGTTTCCGCTGATTTACTTCAGGAGGAAACGCAATGAGTTTCTTCAGTTTCCTAAGGCAGAATTGGGCAGAATTTTCTTACTTATTGCGGCAACACCTCTGGCTCGTATTTATTTCAACACTCGTGGCCGTGGCGATTGGCATACCGACGGGGATTCTGCTGACGCGCAAAAAATCATTGCGCGGTCCAGTGCTGGGAATCGCGAACATCATGCAGACGATTCCGAGTTTGGCACTGTTTGGGTTCCTGATTCCGCTGCGATTCATCGGGGGAATTGGAGCGCGCACAGCGATTGTCGCGCTCGTGCTTTACGCCCTCCTTCCGATCATTCGAAACACCGTAACCGGAATTGTTGGGATCAATCCGAGCGTGCGCGAAGCAGCCGTGGCAATGGGCATGACGGGACGCCAGATCTTATGGCAGGTGGAATTGCCGCTGGCGATGCCTGTGATCATCACCGGGGTGCGGGTGGCGACGGTCATAGCCGTTGGTGTTACCACGATTGCTGCGGCTGTCGGAGCCGGTGGTCTGGGCGTTTATATCTTTCGCGGCATCAGGCAATACGACGACAACTTATTGCTCGCCGGTGCGGTGCCGTCAGCATTGATGGCTTTGGCTGCAGACTTTGGTTTGGGCTTACTGGAACAGCGGTTCTCAACAGACCAAAGCCGCAAAAAGAAAACTCGTCAAACTATAGTGGCGCTTATTTTCCTTGTCGTGATCGCCGCAGTAGTTGTTTCAGGGCTAATCAGTGGCCGTCGCGCCGGGCCGGGAAATTCCAACGCCAATGGCGAACACGTGGTGGTGGGCTCAAAAGATTTTACTGAGTCTGGGATACTCGCGGAGATGGTGGCCCAGATGTTGGAAGCTCGCGGCGTAATTGTGGAACGCAATTATGAGCTTGGCGGAAATCTGCCTCACGATGCTTTGCTGGCGGGAAGCCTCGACTTGTATCCGGAATACACCGGTACGTCTTACACAGCGATACTTCATCATCCACCGATCAATTATCCGCGCGCGGTTTATGATCAAGTCAAAGCGGAATACGCACAAAAATACAATGTGGTAGTCAGCGATCCGCTCGGCTTTGAAAACACTTTCGCCATTCTGATTCGCGGAGCAGACGCGCGCCGCTTTAAGCTAAAAACAATTTCCGATGCCGTTCCTTATGCGCGAAATTGGCGCGCCGGCTTCGGCCAGGATTTTATGTCACGTGAGGATGGTTATCCCGGTTTCTCGAAAGCGTATGGATTGAGGTTTGCCGAACGGCCGCGCGAGATGGATCTTTCGCTAACATACATTGCCCTTGCTTCAAATAAAGTAGACTTGATTGCCGGCAATTCGACTGAAGGCAGAATTCGTGCGCTTGATTTGTTTCAACTTGAGGATGACAGGCACTATTTTCCGCCGTACGAGGCGATTTATTTAGTGCGGCAAGATACGCTCGTTCGTGTCGGCCCACTGGGCGAGGTGCTGGCCAGACTCGCACACGCGATCTCAACCGAAGACATGCGACAATTGAATTACGAAGTCGATGCCAACAAACGCACGCAGGCGGACGTGGTGCGCGAATGGCTAAAGAAGAAAGGGTTATAGGCGGGGATACTGGCCTGATTAATCCGGGGCTATGCCCTTGTCAGGTTTTTTGCCGTTCGCATTTGATTTCCAGGCGAAGTTCAACGCTGCTCAGGTAAAAGTAATGCGCGCTATAAATCTGCTGATAGCTCTTGTGATTGGCTGCTTCTTCGCGCCGTCAACCATTTCTCAGAAGGCGCAGCAGCCGGAAAATGTTTACCTGCTGCGGCCGTCGCACATTTTTGATGGTGAGTCGGCTCAATTGCATGACGGCTGGGTGGTCCTGGTGCGGGGTGAAAAGATTGAAGCCGTTGGGCCAGCCGGTGAAATTAAAGCTCCCGCCGGAGCGAAGGTGATTGACCTCAGTGGCATGACATTGATGCCGGGTCTGATCGATGCGCACTCGCACGTCATGCTGCATCCTTATTCGGAAACTGTTTGGAATGACCAGGTGGCGCGTGAAGCGTTGAGTCTGCGTGTCGCGCGAGCGACTAATCACCTGCGCAGCACCCTGCTAGCAGGTTTCACCACCATTCGCGATCTGGGAACGGAAGGCGCCGGCTATGCAGACGTTGGTTTGAAACAGGCAGTTGAACAGGGAATTATCCCGGGGCCGCGAATGCTGGTAGCGACCCGCGCAATCGTGGCCAGCGGCAGTTATGGTCCCAAGGGTTACGCGTCCGAGTGGAATGTGCCGCAAGGCGCGGAAGAGGCCGATGGTGTCGATGGACTTACGCGGGTGGTGCGCGAGCAGATTGGCAAAGGTGCTGACTGGATCAAGGTTTATGCTGATTATCGCTGGGGCGCTGGCGGCGCCGCCCATGCGACCTTCACGTTGGACGAATTAAAACTCGCGGTGGAAGTTGCCGGAAGCGCGGGCGTTCCTGTTTCTGCCCATGCTACTTCCACCGAGGGGATGCGTCGGGCCGTCCTTGCGGGTGTCGAAACAATCGAGCACGGCGACGGCGGCACGCCGGAATTATTTCAGTTGATGAAAGAGCGCGGCACGGCCCTTTGTCCGACATTATCAGTAGCAACTGCGGCTAGTGCTGAACACAAAAAAATCGTTTTCAAACAAGCACTTGACGCCGGCGTGACTATTGCGAGTGGCAGCGATGTCGGGGTGTTTGCCCACGGCGATAACGCGCGCGAGATTGAAACGATGGTCAACTGGGGCATGCCGTTGATTGATGCGTTGCGATCGGCCACTTCCGTAGATGCCCGTGTTTTGCATCTGGCCGATAAGATAGGTTCAGTAAGAACAGGCCTGTTTGCGGATTTGATCGGCGTGGAGGGCGATCCAACTCACGAAGTTGCCGCTTTGCGTCGCGTTAGATTCGTGATGAAAAGCGGGCAGATCTATTCCAACAAATAGTTCTGCAGTAACAGGTCTAAAGTCAATTCTTGCTTCAGACTGCGAGACTGTACATGAGGAGATTCAAATGACCTTAATTGATGTCATCGTATTGTTAATTATCGCCGGGCTCTGTGGCGCCCTGGGCCAGGCAATCACGGGATACTCGCGCGGCGGCTGTTTAGTCTCAATCGCGCTGGGTTTTATCGGCGCCTTGCTGGGAATGTGGCTGGCGCGGAATCTCGGCCTGCCTGAGTTATTCTCAATACAGATCGGCAGCACCGCGTTTCCGATCGTGTGGTCGATTATCGGCTCGGCGCTCTTTGTTGCCGTGATTGCATTGCTGACCAGGTCGCGGACCTGACCACCTCAATAGGCTTCTTCTTCAGCCAACGCGCCCGTGGTAACGGTTACCATCCAGCGCTTCACATCGACGTTCTCGCTGTCGTAGACCAGGTTATCCTGCCCGTCCCTTACTACGATTCTTTGCATCTTTCTTTGACCTTTGTGTGAACCGTTGTTGCCGGGTGGGTAATCAGAGTCATTGAAAATGATATCGACTGAACCACCCTTTATTATTATGTCGTTACCGTTTGACATAGCTTTTCTCCTTCGGACTCTTAAGACTTAAAGACAGGGCAGTGATCCGCTTCGCAGATGCATCGCCTTTAGACACACCCAGCGCCAGACTTCGCCGCTCAACTTTTACGGATTTAGCGAAAGATCCTTATTTACACGAAACGGTGACGTCGCATTTCAAACCACCCGGGTGGTCGCCACTATCAAAGCTGATATCGCCAGTGATAGTCACCCGCGTGATTTTTTTGCCAGCGTTTTTGTGCCTGCGAGGACTGCCTGGATCTTTTGGATAGACCGTTTCGTCGTAATCTATATCGACGGAGCTGCCTTTGATAATGATGTCGTTGCCATTTGACATTGTGAGTTCTCCTTGGGCTTGGGCTGCGGCTAACTTCTTCCGGCCATCAAATCCTCCAGTTGCTTTCTAAACAGCTGAACGTCGGGCCGGTTAAGATAAGAATTGTAATTATCATTGCCCCACTGCGATTGTAGACCGGCTAAGACTTGTTGAGCGTGCGTTCCGTAGTCGCGAGCTTGATCGGATTCATGAGTTGCGGTGCTGGCGCGGGCCGCGATCAACCAACCCAACCACTCGCAATCACGGCGGCCGGCGACCGAGAAAAGTTGTTGTGCCTCGAGCGCGCTTGCTTTCGCGCCGGCGTAATCTCTCGCTTCCAATTCCGCTTGCGCAAGCGCTAGTAACGATTGAGCAAGCAGGGCCGGGTCTCCTAATGAGCGCGCGTCAGCCACTGCTTGACGGCAATTCGCAACACCCTGCTGCGACTGTCCGGCCATTGCCAGTGCGAGACCCTGATTTAAGGGAACGGTGATCGCAAAGAACTTGACCGTCGGACTGGCTACTGCCTTCGCTTTTTGAGCGGCCTCCTGTGCCTCAGACCAGTTCAATTGGCTAAGTTTCATCTGCGAAAGCGCGAGATAATAATTAGCCTGTAGGTTAGAGGCAGCATCAGGCCGCGACACGATTTGCAGGGCTTCCCCCAGCGCCGCTTGCGCCTCAGCATAGTGTCCCAATCTCCACCAAACATTTGCCTGATCGATCAGTATTAAACCCATGTCCTTCCTAATATTAGATGACTTTGCTATTTGAAAGCTTTCATCGAGCGGCTGCAGGGCCTCGGAATATTTTCCTTCTATGATCAATAAACGGGCTATGTCTTGTTGCGCTGAAAGCGTCGAACTGACATCACCAAGATCGCGGGCAAACTTCAATACCTGCTGGTAACCATCCATCGCCTCTGAATACAGACCCTGGTGGAGTTTGGCCCGGGCCACTAGTGCAAAGGCCTGGATGGTTTCTTTCCGGTACCCTCCCTTTTGATAAAAGGGCAGGGCCTGGTTGATCAACTCCAGCGCCTTCTCAGCATTAGTTTGCCGCTCGGCATTGCTGGCAAGGCAGAGCAAAGCCCGGGCTGCATTCCGATCATCGTGCTGTTGCCGGGCCAGGTTAAGCGACCTCGTAAAATAATCTTCTGCCTCTGAATATTTGCCGCCGGCTAAATAGCTGTTGCCAATGTCAGCTAATCCACTCTTGGTGAGGTTGTCGATGCCTTTTTGTTGCGCAAGGTCTACTCCTTGCTCCATCAATCTTCTTTCATCTTCGAGTGTTGATTGGGCATACCCCAGTCTGAGAAGTGTTTTGACGTACTGATAATCGTTGCCGGTGGTGCGCGCCAGCTCGAGTGATCGCTCAAGTTGTTGCCGCGCCTCGGGCGCCTTACCGACCAGATCAAAAAGCACGCCACGTTGAAAGGCGACCTCTGCCTGTCCTTCAAAATTTCCTTCAGCCTGATAGATCGTATCCGCCTTGTTCAGCGCGTCCAACGCGGCGGGCTGATCGAGCTGGCGGGCGTAAAGAGTTCCGACGCGCAAGAATGCCGTCGCATATTGAGGAGCACGCGTACTGGCCTCGACGTAACTTCTGATCGCGTCTTTGAGCTGATCGTCCTTTTCGTAGGCCCGCCCCAGATCCACGTAGGCCTGCGAATCGTTCGGTGCAAGCGCTGCCAATTCCTTATATGGATTTATGGCCGCGGCAAACTCGTGACTGATGGTTGCATTGATGGCTTCGAGATGCAGGCGATCGGTTTTTTCCAGTTGCGAACGGTTGGGAACCAACTGCTGTACGATCAGCATTTCATCTTTGGCTTTGTCCGCGTAATCGAGTTCGTACCAAGCTTCAGCCATGCGCGCATGAGCGAGTGGAAACTTTGGATCCTGTGCCACTGCTTGCTCAAACGCTTTTGTAGCCTGCAGGAAGGCGCCATCGCGAAGCGCCGCGACCCCTTTGTCATACCAGGTTTGGGCTGCCGCGTTCGGTTTGTATGGAGTTGGTTTCAGGAAAAAGATCAGCAACAGGACGATTACGGCAAGGCCGATTCCGCCAAGAATCAGCTTGCCCAACGAAGGTCCCGGCTTGCGCAGAGTTTCCGAAATTGTCGTGAGCGCGCTGGCCGAGTAAGTGCGTGGTTTTTGCACCGCGCCGGTCGCCTTGGCTTTGCGGTATCCATCGGCGTCGAGGGTGGGCAGCACCTGCTGGAGATCCGCAATCAACTCCGGCGCAGACTGGTAACGCGCATCCGCCTTCTTCTCGATCGCTTTCATCGTTATGCGATCAAGTTCGGGCGGAATGCGATCGTTAATCGACGAAGGTAGCGGCGGCGTGGCGTGCAGGACCTGCGCGCCGATTTCAATAATGCTTGAGCCACTGAAGGGAGTTTGTCCGGCTATACACTCGTAAAGGACCACACCCAGGGCAAACAGATCGCTGCGCGTATCAACCTTTCTTCCGGTTGCCTGTTCCGGCGAAAGGTACATCGGCGTGCCGACAATCACGTCGCTTCGAGTGCGGGTTGACGGCAAGGTTGGCAAGTTGGGATCGCCGCCGAGACTCAGCTGTTCATTTAGTTGTTTAACCAACCCAAAATCGAGCACTTTCACATTGCCGCGTTCAGTGATAACGACGTTCGATGGTTTGATGTCGCGGTGAATGACGCCTTGATGATGGGCTTCGCTCAGACCTTCAGCAATCATGGAAACGATGCGCACCGCTTCAGGCAACGGCAACGAGCCCTCGAGCAATTTTTCATTTAGCGGTTGTCCGCGAATGAGTTCCATAACGATGTAAGGCTGACCTTCATTGGTTTCGCCGTAATCAAAAACAGTAGCGATGTTCGGATGAGTCAGAGCCGAAACGGCTCGTGCTTCGCGCAGGAAGCGCGCGCGATATTCTTTGGCGGTGGACGATAAGAACTTGATGGCAACGTGGCGGCCCAGGGTGGTGTCTTCGGCCAGGTAGACCACACCCATACCACCCTCACCAAGCTTGTCGGTGATGCGGTAGTGAGAGATGGTTTCGCCGATCATTGTTCAGGTTTTGCCGGCCAGTTTCGAGCAGGAAAGAGCGTGAAAACTAAATGAAGCAACAGGATAAGGCTAGATTGCGGCGCGGCTCTACGGTGAACGCATTCTGCGCTAACCCTTGGGATAATTCAAGAGGAACATGTGAATCAAGGCGGAGTTTGTATTTGAAAATGGGCCGGCGACGACGGTGGAACCCTGCCACCGCAGCGAAAGTTTGGGTTAGCTATTTTCTTGAGCGACAAGTCCGCTTCAATCGAACCCGCAAGTCATCTAAGGCAGCGTCGCGCTGCGCACCTTTTCTTCCTGACCCCGCCGAAAAGTTTTTAGCTTTCCGGCGAGATCAGAATTCGTAGTAGCGAGTATTGCCACGGCAAAGAGGGCCGCGTTGATTGCGCCAGGTTTGCCAATCGCCAATGTCGCCACCGGAATACCGGCAGGCATCTGGACTGTGGAAAGCAGGGAATCCATGCCATTGAGAGCGTCGCTCTTCATCGGCACACCGAGCACCGGAAGCGTTGTGTGCGCGGCCATAACTCCCGCCAGATGGGCGGCGCCACCGGCTGCGGCGATGATGATCTTGATTCCCCGGTCTGCGGCGCCCGCCGCAAATTCGGACGCGAGTTGCGGCGTGCGATGCGCGGACATAACCTGACATTCATGGGGGACGCCAAACTCTGTTAGCGTGGCATCTGCGTGACTCATCGTTTCCCAATCAGATTTGCTGCCCATGATTACAGCTACGAGTGGGTGGTTTTGGGTAGTATCAGAAGTCATATCTTCTTTTGGACTCATTCAGTATTAGGATTTTGCTCGTCCTTGATTTCGTCACTGTCCGGATTCTGGGCTCCCGGAATTCCTTCTTCTTGTTCGGCGGGAGTAGGCTGGTCCCGTAACTCTTCAGTCGGCCCTATTTCGTTTTCTTTATTGTTCATAGTTGTCAATTTCTTACGTCGTATCTTTCACTGCGGCTAAATCGGCAATTGGCAATCAGCAATTCTCATGCTCCCTGATCGAGCGAATACCCGCGCTCGCCATCGAAGTTGTAGAGATTCTCGGTCTTGATAAAGTCGAAACCAGCGGCCGCGACCCGATTTAATAAAGAGACTATCTGCGGATGTGAAACCTTTGCGCCGTCTGCTTCTGCCAGGAAGCGGCAGCGCCAATGGTCCGAGCAGAATGTTTCAGCATGCCCGCCCGGCCATACCTTAACGCCGCGATTGCTCATCATCTCGAGTTTCACGCCGTCGCCATTCAGCTTGCTTAGCGAGTTGCCCAAATCGTTTGCCGAACCTTTCGTCCAGTCCAGAAAAACGTCGACGCCAACCAGATCCTTTTTCGCCGCGGGCCTTGCCTGAGTTGCCGCCGCCGGCTTTTGGCTTGTCTCGGCGCTGGATTTGTAACTCGCCGCCTTTAATTTCTCAGGCTTCTGGCCAACGCGCTCGGCAACAGCATCGGCAAACTCTTTGGTGCCGACTTTTTGTTTGCTGTGGCCTTCTTCGTAGATGTCGTAAGTATGAATGCCGTCTTCGATCGTTCGCAGCCAGGCATTGTGAACCAACTCCGCTACATTTGTTTCACCAATGTGTACCAGCATCATCACGGCGCCGAGTAACAGTCCCGACGGGTTTGCTAAATTCTGTCCGGCGCGCCGCGGCGCCGAGCCGTGAATAGCTTCGAACATAGAAACGTGCTCGCCAATATTCGCCGAGCCGGCAAGCCCAACTGATCCCGCTATCTGGGCGGCAACGTCTGAGAGAACATCGCCATAGAGGTTTGGCATGACGATGACGTCGAAGGCTTCCGGCGTGTCCGCAAGTTTGGCGGCGCCAATGTCGACAATCCAGTGTTCGTTTTCAATATCCGAATATTCAGCCGCTATTTCATCAAACACCTTATGAAACAGACCATCGGTCAACTTCATAATATTGTCTTTGGTAAAGCAGGTAACCTTCTTGCGATTATTGCGGCGGGCATACTCGAAGGCGTAACGAACAATCTTCTCGGAGCCCGGTCGGGAAATTAATTTAAGGCATTGATAAACCTGTTGCGTTTGCCGGTGCTCGATACCCGCATAAAGATCTTCCTCGTTCTCACGAACGATTACGACGTCCATGTTCGGGTGTTTGGTTTCGACGAAAGGGTGATAGGAAACGCAAGGACGAACGTTCGCGTAAAGCCCGAGAGTCTTGCGCACGGTGACGTTCAAACTTTTATAACCGCCACCCTGTGGCGTCGTAATCGGCGCTTTAAGAAAAACTCTAGTGCGGCGCAACGAGTCCCACGCGCTTGGCTCGATACCCGAAGAGTTGCCGGCGAGATAGACTTTTTCTCCGATGTCGATAGTTTCGATATCCAGGTTAGCGCCTGCCGCCTTCAGGATGTGCAGGGTCGCGGCCATGATTTCCGGGCCGATGCCATCGCCATGCGCCACAGTGATGGGAACAGATTTGGACATTCCAAACAGACCTTTCGCGAATTAGTTGGACTTGAGTGAGGAGCAATATATGCGATGCGGTCGACGCAGAGCAATCGGCGGTTGTCCGTTGTTAGTCGTCAGTTGTTAGTCGAAACCTGCCAATTACGCTATTTGTGGGCTACTGACCACAGGACAACTGCCCACGGGCGATTTGGCAGCTTGAAGTCTAAAGCGTCCCTGGGGCATACTTGGCGCGTTTGTTCCTGCTCTCGCGCGTCAGTGGTGATTGCGCCTGTCCGTGTTCGTGAAGCGACCCGCGTTCGGCTGAGGAGAGAGTGAGATAATTGTCAACTTGTTGGAAGCCGCTCTCGAATTTTAGAGCACCGGGTGCGTCGCGTTCGCCCAAGAGGTACGATCAGTTCCCCGCTTGAGTCTGCGATCTCATCTTACCCGCGCTTCACTATATCAAAAGGATAGAAATACACATGGGTACGAAACTTTATGTCGGGAACCTCTCGTTCCGCACTACGAGCGAGGAACTCCGCGATGCTTTCGCGGCAGCAGGTACAGTCGAATCAGCTTCAGTTATTGAAGACCGCGACACGGGCCGCTCACGCGGTTTTGCGTTCGTGGAAATGGCTACGCCGGAAGAAGCGGCGGCCGCAATCGAACAGTTCAATGGCAAAGACTTTGGCGGTCGTAATTTGACCGTTAATGAAGCCAAGCCCAGAGCTGATCGTGGCGGTCGTGGTGGTTACGGTGGTGGCGGCGGCGGTGGCCGTGGTGGCTACGGCGGCGGCGGTGGTCGCGGTGGCGATCGCGGCGGCGACCGTGGTGGTTACGATCGCGAACCACGCTGGTAGACCTTTAAAAAAAAGACAGGTGACAAGTGACAGGAGACAAGTGAAATACTTGTCATCTGACACGTGTCACCTGTTGTTTTTTGGCATTCGCAACAAGTTTTGCGGTACCTCCCGCTTGTACTTGTTACTCTTCACTTGCGCGCCGCGGGCGTGATTTTCAATTTCATTCGTTCGGTCCCGCGTACTAATTCCACTTCATATTCCTGGCCGGCTTTCATTTCTCCGAGGGCATACGTGTAATCGTAAACATTGTGCACGTCGCGGCCGGCTAACTTCACAATACGATCGCCGGCCTTGAGTCCTGCTTTGGAGGCCGGCGAATCTTCACGCACTCCATCAAGTAATAGTCCATCGCCCGTATCGGCATAATTTGGAATCGTGCCGAGATAGACACGAAATCCCATCGTGCGGCCCTGCGACTCGCTTTTCGCAACCGTGTAGACCGGACGCGTGCCGCTTTGATCGATATTCCTGATCAGATTCGCCACAAAGCTGACGATGCGCACTTCATCGGTGTAATTAATTTTGTCGGCGGTGTCGGAAGGTTTGTGATAATCCTCATGCGTGCCGGTCCATAAGAACAAGACCGGAATCTTTTTCGCATAAAACGACGAATGATCGCTTGGGCCATAACCGTCTTCGCTTAAGCTGAGTTCAAAACCCGGGCTGTGAACAATTGCCGAGACCAGCTCTCCGCTGGTTCCCGTCGCGAGCGTAACTTTTCCCGGTACCTTGGTTGGATTGGCCAATTCCGTTACCGAAATCGGTTTGCTTTCAAGATTCGCAATCGCAATCACATCGCGCCAGCCTTGCGCCGTGCCAACTCCGCCAACGATTAGCTTGTTATTTTTCATTCGCCCGATCATGTCCATGTTGATCATGGCTACCGTCTTTTCGAGGGGACGAATGGGATGATTGACGTAGTAATTTGAGCCGAGCAATCCTTCTTCTTCCCCGCTAAAAGCGACGAAGATGAGAGTGCGTTTAGGACGGGGCATGTCGGACGACGCGAACATGCGTGCGAGCTCGAGCAAGCCGGCCGTTCCCGAAGCGTTGTCGTCCGCCCCGGGATGAATATCGCCTTCGCGCGGCGCGAGACTGCCTTCACCACCACGACCAAGATGATCATAGTGCGCGCCGATTACTATGAATTCGTTTTTTAAGACGGGATCGAAACCGTTGACGATGCCGACGACGTTGGCGGCGTCGACTTCGCGGCGGAGGACGTTGATTGAAAGGAGTTCAATCGAATTGGTAACGTTCTCGGTTTTCAGATTAGGAGGCGTTGACTTGGTCGCGTGCGATTCTGCAAGCGCGTTAGCGGCCAGGGTGAGACCCACGGGACTATCAACCCCTAAAAGTTTCAGTGCGAGTTGTTGAGAAACTGCAATTACTGGGATGCCGGCTTCGCCCCCAACGTTATCAAAGCGCAAACGGGCCAAACGGTCTGCCTTAAAATCAGGGTCGCGAGCGACGATGATCAATGCTTTCGCGCCCGCGTTCTTTGCGGCAATAGCCTTCCAGCGCACGTCTTCGTATCGCGCAAACTGTCCGTGCGGATTGTCACCATCGCTCGTTCCCGATAAGGCGACTGCCGCGCGGTCTTTTGCTCGCCCGTCGCCATAGTCGTCGTAGTTAAGCTCAGCCGCAGTTATTCCGTAGCCAACAAATGCGACTTTGGTTTTTTCCAGGTGCGCACTCGACGAAAACCCAAGCGGCATCCAATCCTCGACGACTGAAGCGGCGAGGGTGGAACCCGCCGCATACCTTATTGATAAAGAATTGCCGCTTCCCAGTTCGACTCCGGCCACATAGGGAAACTTTTGCAGATAACGATTCGGCGAATCGGCTTCGAGAATTGACATGCCCTGTGTGTCCCAGCCGATACCGCGCTGCACACCGTAGCGCGAAAACTCTTTGGCAATATAAGTGGCTGCACGGTTTGCGCCCTCGGTCCCGGTGCGCCGGCCTTCAAGTTTGTCGGAGGCGAGATGCGTGATATGCAATTGCAGCTTTTCAAGCGAGGGTGTTGGTTGTTGCGCACCAACGGCCAGAGACAACGCAATAATTAGAGCTAGAACATTTACATATCGGGACAATGATTGGAGTTTCATAATGCGGTACCTGAGAAGAACTATTAGGGGGACGGCGGCCTTTTGCTGCAAAAGTCCACTGAGCTTCGGCTAAGCCGTCTGATGTGCGGCGGAGGCTCTGCCCCGCCGGAAAGCTGGCCTATGATCTTGGGGCTATGCCCAGTTATAAGAATGCAAGTTCTAAGAGAAAAGTAAACGGGCGTAGCCCCAGAATATTAAGCCTCACTTGCGGCGGGGCGAAGCC